>SDBS01002828.1_pt1 | contig 17170 bp, 17 predicted proteins | sample 2277091 | NCBI WGS metagenome assembly SDBS01 (sample SAMN10404972, study PRJNA504765) | marine sediment metagenome | isolation source: marine sediment core GS10_PC15, 163 cmbsf | place: Arctic Ocean: Southern Knipovich Ridge | collected 2010 | reverse complement strand
TGAATTAATTCGTAACATTTCTTGCCACCTAAACGCTTATTATCTTGCCCCGTGAGTTTGACGAAACTTTTGTTTGCCCTAATTAGATTAAAGTTGCTATCTATTAGGAAAACCAGATCATCCATGATGTCAAACGCTGGTGACCAGAATTGGCTGTAATTAATAGTTTTCATGATCGACTCCTAAGACATAGCTTTCGGGGGGCGTCCCTCGATGCATAAACGGTGTATGGTCAATAATACACTCCAAGATATTTGTTAGGTTTATCGGCATTCTCCAAAAAAGTTTAATTTTCTAGAATATTTTTCTTGGAGACCGGTTGGATTGGTTCACGCAGAGCGGTCTTGTCGTAATCAAATGTATTCAAGTGAGGAAGAAGGAGGTAAGAATCCGGGGTCAGACCTCCGCAGCTCTGTTTACCAGCAGTGATAAATCCTTATTTTAGATTTAATCTTCCTGATCGCATTAATAAAAGAATGATCTTTCATGGGAGGCTTCTTGGAAAGAAAAGAATTTGGGAATAAGAATATAAATGAGTAGGTAGAGAGCTATGAGGAGGTCTGACCCCGGGTTCCCCGGGTTGACCTGGTTTAACAGATGCGGGGGAGCTGTTCGCCGATTAGCATATCCAGGATGCGGGTTGCGCCTACTGCAGTTTTAACAATTACTTTGCCTTTGGGTTCATCTATGACTTCACCAATAATCTGAGAGTCTTTGCCATATTTGTTTCTTCGCATGACTTCCAGAACAGCTTCAGCTTTATCGGAAGGTACAACTGCCACCAGTTTCCCCTCATTGGCGACGTGAAAAGGATCATAGCCGAGCATCTCGCATGCACCCAGAACTTCCTCTTTGATGGGAATTTTGTCTTCGTCAAGGGAGATTCCTACATTAGACTGGGCGGCGAATTCATTCAAGGTGCTGGAGAGACCACCTCGTGTTGGATCTCGAAGAGCTCTTATATCCTGGCATACATTCAACATATCAGCGATCAGATGATTTAAAGGTGCGCAATCACTCTGGACGATGGTCTTAAACTGCAGTCCTTCTCTTTCACTTATGACCGCAATCCCATGGTCCCCAATTGAACCGGAGAGAATTACTTTATCACCGACCTTGGCGTTGGATCCGGATATAGTTATGCCTTCCGGGATTGCCCCGATACCGGCTGTGTTTATAAATAATTTATCTGCTCCACCGCTTTCTACTACTTTGGTGTCTCCGGTTACTATTTGGACTCCCGCTTCTTCTGCCGCCTTGACCATAGAATCCAAGATTTTCTCCAGATCCGTCATCAATAATCCTTCTTCAATAACAAAAGCACTACTTAGATACTTGGGGGTTGCACCGCTCATGGCCACATCGTTTACTGTTCCACAGACAGCTAGTTTGCCTATGTCACCACCCTGGAAGAAGATGGGATTTACCACGTAACTATCAGTAGAGAAAGCAAGCCGGCAGTTTTCCATTTTTAATGTGGCATGATCATCGAGCCTATCCAGAATAGGGTTGGAGAATTTCTTTATAAAGAAATTCTCTACCAGGTCGTGCATTAACTTTCCGCCACTACCATGACCCAGGGTAATCCGTCGCTTGCTCATTTATTAATTCTCCCGTTGTATTCCACCCCTGCAACTTAGTTGGTTCACTTTATACTCCCCTGTATCTATAATAGGCGGCGCAGGATCCCTCTGAGGATACCATGCAGGGACCAATCGGTCTTTCCGGTGTACAAGCTTTGCCAAACAACTGACATTCATGGGGGAATTTTATTCCACGCAAGATCTCTCCACAGCTACAACCGGGAGGATCCTGTTTTGTTGGAGGAACATCAACATCAAACCTGTTTTCGGCATCAAAATGGGAGTAACCTTCTCTTACTTTCAAGCCACTTCCGGGGATAATCCCGATTCCTCGCCATTCAGCATCGGTTGTCTCAAAAACCTTATTCATCATTTCCTGGGCGATTTTATTTCCTTCAGGACCCACGGTTCTTTTGTACTGTATTTCTACCTTTGCTTCACCATCTTCTACTTGTTTAACCAGCATATATATTGTCTGAAGAATATCAAGAGGTTCAAATCCTGCTATCACGCAGGGTATTTGATACTCATCGGTGATGAACTGATATGGATCGCTCCCAATGATGGCACTAACATGGCCGGGGCAGATGAATCCCTCAAGCCCGAGTTCCCCAAGGTCAAGAAGGGCACGCATTGCCGGAGGGACTATCTTGTGCACGCAGTAGATAGAGTAATTCTTGATTCCTCTTTTTTCTGCTTCCATAAGAGAGATGGCAATGGTGGGAGCGGTTGTTTCGAAACCGACTGCATAGAAGACCACGTCACGGTCAGGATTATCCTCAGCGATTTTCAAGGCATCCAGCGTAGAGTAGACCACTCTGATATCGACACCGCTGGTTTTTTCTTCTCCCAGGCTAGAATAGGAACTGGGAACTTTTAGCATATCCCCGAAGGTAGTAAAAATAACTCCGCTTTTAGCTATGGCAATTGCTTTATCCAGATCGCTGTTGGCGGTAACGCAGACCGGACAACCGGGACCGGAAAGGAGGGTAATATTTTCCGGCATTACTTGCCTGATACCACTTTTGGAAATGGCAACCGTATGGGTACCACAAACTTCCATTAAGTTGGTTTTACGGCGGGAGATTTTTTTAATGTTTTGAATAAGCTTCTTGGCGAGGACCGGATCTCTGAATTCACTCAGGTATTTCAAGAAGCTCCTCCAGTAGTTTCAATGTTTCTTTGGCTTCTTCTTCGTTTAGTGTTCTGATAGCAAATCCTGCATGGATTATTACATAATCCCCTAGATTGGCTTCTGGCACCATATGGAGACCGGCAACTCTGGTAGTTCCTTCAAAATCTACTTCTGCCATCTGGCTTTCTTTGTCAATCTTAACAATCTTCCCAGGAACACCCAAGCACACTTGGAACTTCCTCCTTCGCAGTTCAAAAAAGTATTAGGCAGTTTTGGACCATACTATGAAGCGAAAGAGCCCAAAATGCCTGGTAATTATAAGTTTATCATCTTGAGACATGATTCTCAAGCAACCCCCCGGTTAGCTGTTCTTTAATATGGATCACAGTAGATTTAACCGCGGGTAGAGCCGTCCCCCATCATCTTTCCAGGTGGATGTGACCGGCTCGCAAAGATCCCTCAAGGTTGGTTGAGAACAGCGAGAAGGTTAGAAGCAGCGAATTAAAATCGAATTAGATTAGTGGAAAGGTCAGGAGCCATGGGTTATTATAGTATTATAGTCTGAAGTAGCCAACGTAGAAAACTTTTCTATTTGATCACAATCAGTTTCGTGCCAGCTTATCGAATCAATAAAAGCTGGTATTTTTAATAGGGGAAGGAAATCTGTGTTATTTAAAGCAAAGTGAGGGGAGTAGACTTTGAGAATTATAGTTGCCGGCCTGGTCCTGGTGGGAGCATTATCCCTATTTGCCTGGGGTTTGAAAGCGGGAGATGCGCTGATAATAGAGGAAGATACTGCTTCCGCATTAAGAGTAAGCCAAGGCGAAGAAGTTCCTTTTGCTCTGAACAGTGTTGATGCTGGATCTGACGGTTCTTTCTGCGTCTGGGATTTTGGGGACGGAACACCTATAGTAAAAGAAGCAAATCCCACCCACGTTTATGAAAAATGCGGCACTTACACGGTTACCGTAATTGTACCTGATGCTGAAGGTGTGGAGAGGGATACCAGGTTTGTAGTTAAAGTAGAAGAGGGTGACTCCAAAGTCAGTAATAATCCGGGTGCCAACTCCAATTGGAGCACCTATTGGGCAAAACAAGATCAGGCGGTAGTTACAGGGTACACAATAGAAGGAAGTCACGAAACAGCAGAGCTTAACAAGTCACAGGTAACAGAGAAGGTTCGGATTGTGGAGAATCCTACTGCAAGCAAAAAGCAAGCAGTGGCAATAAGGGCTCCTGTCCGGTCAGGTGAGGCTAAGGCTGTGCAAGGAAAACTGGCTCAAGCGCAGCAGATACTTGACATACAGATTAGAAAAAACTCTATTTTGAAGGGTACGAGTATCTATATAAGAGATTGTCCCAACAGTTGGCAAGGTTGTGCTTTCTATGAGCTGGGAATAATCTGGATTGATCCTGATCATAAAGCTTCTCTGGAACAGATAATTATCCACGAATGTAACCACATCATAGATTGGAGAGAAGACGGAGATATAGATTATGATGACTCCTAAAGCAACCGAGGAGTCAAAGCTCTAGTGTCTTTCTGGTCATCACCTGAAACAATCCTTCATAAATGATCTTGGTTATGCTATAAATTAGGGCTGGGTTATCTTATATATAGCTATCGGTTCTGCGGGGAGAGGGGTGTATATGCTGGCAAAAGATATAATGAGCCGGGATGTAATCACAGTTCACGAGGACACATCAGTTAAAGAGATTCTTCAACTGCTTTTAAAACACAAGATCAGTGGTGTTCCGGTTGTAGATGAAGAGAGGAAGCCGGTCGGTGTTGTAAGCGAAGCAGATTTGCTGGCCAAGATGAAGATGCCTGTTTCTTTGCACTGGCTTTACCAATACGCTGCCTACTACTATCAGGACAAGACTACCGATGATCAGTTCAAGGCTCAGGCAACCAAAGCTTTAGAGATTATGAGCCGCGAACCCGTTTATGTTGATCCGCAAACACCTGTGGACCGTATTGCTGCATTGATGATTGAGAAGAACATCAAGCGGGTGCTGGTGGTTGAGGGTGAGAAGTTGGTGGGAATTGTAAGCCGGGCTGATATTCTCAAAGATATGGTAAAGGAAAAGGGGTAAAACTCTCATGATAGCTAAAGATATTATGACCAAAAAGGTGATTACGGTTGGAAAGAATACTTCGATCGAGGAGGTTATCAAAGTTTTAGTTGATAATGAGATTTCCGGTGTTCCGGTCTTGGAAGAAGATGATTGTCTGGTAGGCCTGGTGTCTGAAGGAGATTTGATCTACATGGAAGGGTCACTGATGCCGGTATCTGATTACCCTGACCGTAAGAAGTTTTCAGATGATCATTCCAAGGCTGTCGCCAGTACAGCAGAGGTGGCCATGACTAAAGATGTGATAACGGTGGATGAAGAGACAACAGTGGAGAAGGTTGCCAGTATTTTGCTTAAGCATAAGATTAAAAGAGTGCCGGTCACTAGGGACCGCAAAGTGATTGGTATCGTTAGTAGAGCTGATGTAATGAAGGCAATCGCTAAAAAGATGGATGAATGAGAAAGGAAAACTAAAAATTCGTTTCCAGAAGATCAAAGAAATCTTCATCCAGCGCGGAATAGGCTTTTTCGTTTAGATGAGAATCTTCCCTATCTATGGCGTATCCGCTCTTCAAGTTACCTTTTGAGTCAGTTAACACGGAATATTGATCGAAGATATAGACCTCACCAGAATGATCATTGGCAAATTCTTCCAACCACTCATTAAAAGACCGGTGATTCCATACAAGATCGGAATCGGTATAAGTTTTCACCTTGGGTAAAGCATTGCCGATAATCAATTTCAATCCATGTTCATCGGCTACCGCATCATAAACTTGACGGATATACTTCTTATTATCAGAGAGATTGGCTTTTGTTTCCGATCTGTCCCCCGCCCAGAAATCATCAAAGCAGAATTTGAAAAAAACTATAGTGTTATCGTCATCAATCTCGTCTACATAATCTTTAGCGCTGTCAACAATATCCGGTGGGGTTTCAATTTCCTTATAATAAAGAACAAAATCTCCCTGTTTCACCGGCTGGGAAGTATCTGAGTCCCAGTATTCAAACCATCCGCCCATGACCGACCGTCCCATCATTAATATTTTTTGTTTGTCGCTTGGCACATCTTCTGTCTCATCCTCGGTGGTTTCTTCACTTACTTCTTCCTGGGGGCGTGATGATTCTTTTGTTTGGGAACAACCAAGAATAGAAAAACTGCTCATCAAGAGGAGAAAAGCAACGAGCAACACACTGATCAGCGCAGATTTTTTGGTCACCATGTTTACCTCCTTGTATGAATACTATGCAACGTTGTAGTTTATTAGCTTGCAGCAAGGAATCCTTCGACTACGATTAGGATAAATAAGGAATTATGAACCAGGAATCAAGAAAAACCCAAAACCCATAATTCGTGATTCCTAATTCGGCGTTTTGAATTTGCATTTCCAATCTTCTATTAAACAGACGCTTAATATTTAATCTCTAGGGTATCAATCCGACGCTATTTGTCAATCAGTCTGCAACTTTAAAACCCATAGCTTGAAGTAATTGAAAAAGCGCGTCTTTATTCTCTTTGAACTCGGATTCCAGCAGGGGAGAGCAGTTGGTGATGATTTTCTCTCCCGAGAGAACATTAACTGCAAATGCCAAGCAGGTTAACTCACCACATACTTGACAGTTGTTTCGGGGAAGATATTTATACAGTTCAATTGGATTTAGGCGGACAGTTTGTTGGTAAGATGGGTTCAGGGAATCCTTTTTTTCAAAGGTGTCATTGATCAAATTCCTGATCCACTCCAATAGAAGAACCGCAGCATTTTCATGTTCAACTTTGGCAGCAGCTATTTTTTGGGGATAGATGGTAATGAGTGTTGGTCCTCTCATAAAAGTCAGTGCCGGATCATTCTGATTAAAAGTTGCGGTAGGTAGCGTAGCGTTTAAATAAGGCAATATTTCACCTATATCATCCGAGAAATCAGCAAAAATCCTGATTTTATGGGGATCTGCTATACATAATTCGACTTTCCGCAAAAGGACCCGGTTTAAAAAGACTTTGTCCTCTGATTTTCGGTCCAGTCCCTTTTTGATCAGTTCTTCTGTTCTTTGCAATCGCTCGGAGTCAAGGGAGTATATGCCCTTAATTTCAATACCGTTTTTATCCAGAGTGGTTTCCACCTCTTTAGTAAATTGAGGGGGAAAGGTAATTGCCGTGAGACATGATGTTTCGAATTCAAGCGGGGAAGGGAGGAGGGTTATAGGAATCTTATTTCCTTTTAGCTTGTACTCGGCATGGATTAAATGATGTGTGGACGAAAAGACAATCAGATTGGTTTCGCTCATCCGGCCCTCTGCGGAACACATGGTTCAAATGCCGTTCATTTCTGATTACTACTCATTTGAGTACTGACATTATAACCTATATGCCATGTAACTTGATTTTGGGGGATAGATTTTGTTTGCTTGAACTTGCTGCATTTCCGGAAAGGGAGTCGGGATTATCAGCTCTAGCGTGAGCTTTTCTTGGATTCTAGTCCCAGGGATTTCAGCTCTTCAGTGATCATGGGCACGGAGACGGCACCGCCTATTTTTGGTTCTCCGTCAATTAGTGTAACCGGAAGAGTTGCTTGGCCCGACATAACCATCAGCATAACGTTTTGCACGGTCTCAATGCGTGCAGGGGCATAGACATCAAGATATTCTACATCGATTTTATCTCCGAACTTCTTTTTTAGCTCAAACTCTGCTGCTTTGGTTTGATCTTCCATGGTCTGAGCAGTTTGTTGCTTGGGAGCACACCCTTCAGCTTTGGAACCACAATCTTGAGGCCCGCATTCTTGAGATCCACTTTCTTGAGGCCCGCATTCTTGAGATCCACTTTCTTGAGGCCCGCATCCAGCGGGACCGCAAGAGGAACCTCAGCCACCACCTCCACCTTCCATTCCCACAATTTGAATAAGGTGTTTTTTAACTTCCTTTTTGTTTTCTTTCTCACTCACTATCTAGGGCCTCCTTGAAATTTTTTGGATAAAAAACTTGGGCAATCATTTCAACTTATCGGAATTCAAAAGTATTTCTAAAGTTATCCAATAATCTTGCCAATTACCTCCATGATACATTCATCAGGTAACTATCACAAGCGATAACGCTCAGGCTGGGAAAACAACAAAAGAGTAGAGCTCATAATTACTGAAAGGCATCCCAGTTCTTGATAGAGTACAGCCGGAACTGGATTCAGGATTCCCAGTGAACTCAAGGTTATACCAACTGCGTTGTAGATCATGGAGAGCAGGATGTTAATCTTGATCCGCCGGGAAATTTGCTGACTGAAAACAATAGTATCAGCAACTCTGGCCAGCTCATCCCGCATTAGACAGATGTCGGCTGCTTCCATCGCTACGTCCGTGCCCGCTGTTCCCATGGCAATACCTACATCTGCTTCTGCTAGTGCGGGTGCATCATTTATACCGTCGCCGATCATGGCAACCACTTCACCATTTCTCCGGAGTGCTCTTAGTTGCAGGAGCTTGTCTTCGGGCAAAAGCTCAGCCCTGATTTCATCTACACCGATTTCAGCTGCTGCTTGCTGGGCAGCTCTTTCGTTGTCTCCGGTAAAAAGAAGAAGTCGCTCAACACCTACTTTTCGCAGCCAGCCAGAAGCATCACTGACGCCTTCACGGACCTGATCTCCTACGCCAATTATGCCCAGCGCATTGTTGTCAGAAGCTACCACTAAGACAGTAAATCCCTGATCTTCCATCCTGGCTGTTTCCGCTTTTTCTGTCTCACTTAATTGCACGGTCATCTTGCCAGCGTGGCGAAGATTGCTCACATTCACAAGCTTGCCTTTAACCAGACCCGAAACTCCGCACCCTGGAACAACCTGGTGGTTTTCAGGGTGAACAGGTACAATCTTCATCTCCTTTGCTTTTTCCAGAATTGCTGAGGCAATTGGGTGTTCGGAAAAAGTCTCAACTGATGCAGCTAAATGTATCAATTCATCTTCATTAACGGTGTCAAAGGTGACGATGGAATGTACACGGGGTTTTCCAATAGTCGTAGTCCCTGTCTTATCCAGGATAACCGTTTTAATCTTGCCGGCGATCTCCAAAACGGCGCCGCCTTTGACCAGTACACCTTTTCGAGCAAGGCTGGCAATTCCCGCAGTCACAGCCGATGGTGTAGCGATAGCCAGAGCACAAGGACAGGCAACCAGTAGAACCGCTACAGATCGAGTGATTTCGCCGGTTAGGATAAAGGTCACTAGGGCTATCAAAGCGACAACCGGCAAGAAGTAGGTAGTGAAACGGTCTGCGATCAAAGCAATCGGTGCTTTTCTCTCTTGTGCTTCCTCCACAAGATGAATTATTCGAGCAAGAGTTGTGTCTGCTCCGATTCTATCCACTTCGATTTGGATATTCCCGGATTCATTTAGGGTTCCAGCAAAGACCCGGTCTCCTGTGAACATATCCACTGGTATTGATTCGCCCGTAATGGGGGCTTGATTTATAACTGCAGTTCCTTCAAAGATATGTCCGTCTACCGGTATGCGCTCACTGGTGATGACAACGACAATATCGCCTTTGTTAACCTGTTCAAGAGGTATTTCAACTAGCTCTCCTCCTCTAAAGATTCGGGCAGTTTTGGGAGTGAAATCCAGAAGTCCCTCGATTGCCTGTCTCGTCTTCTTCACGGTAAAAGACTCAAGCGAACCAGCGACAGACATAATAAAGACAATAATGGCGGCCGAGATAAATTGGCCGGTCAGAAGTGATGCCAGAATGGCGACAGCCACAAAGACATTTATGGTAATCTTGCCCCGGGTAACGTCTTTTAATGCTTGTCTGAAGCGAAACCATCCGCCCAGGACTATAGCCAGCATTGCTACTGCGTCGCTGATTGCTTTAATGCCGGCGAATCTAGATATAAGCGCGGCAAGGATAATCAATAAAAGAACAGCGGAGGGCGCAATGGCAAGGATTAAAAGTTCATTGAGATTGCTATGTCTTTTTGGATTCTCGGTCACTGGATTTATCCTTCTTTAGTGGTTGAGCGGTACTGGCGTTGTTGTCGTCCTGACAACCGCACTCCGGGCCTCACCCGCTTGCTGACTCATCCATTGATTGTTTGAACAAGGCAAGCATTTTGGTAAGCCTACTTTCTTTTTTATTTTCCGCTTTTTCTCCGCCCATTATTAACTCCTTTATAGTTGATCCTGATACAGTTACTTCTAGATCTGGCCACCGCTTCAGTTGTCTCCGGTTAAGTTTTTTCGCTTACTTCTTGAGGTATCGGCTTTTCTTTTGCCTGATCTTTACAGCAGTCAAATTTGCAGGGAATTTTTGTCTCGCTTGCTTTCTGAAGCTCCTGGAGAAATTTGAGTTTATATTGATTAAGCTTTTCTTTATCCACAGAGTAGAAAATCCAGGTTCCTTCCCTTCTCTTGTGCACTAATCCGGCAACTTTTAAGTGATAGAGATGATGGGAAATGAGCGATTGTGACAGTTTTAGTTGATCGACAAGTTCGCATACGCACATTTCTCGTGAAAGAAGGAGAGTCACAATATCGAACCTCGTCTGATCGGACAGGACCTTGAAAAACCCGACCAATTCTTCCATGAAAGATCACTCCCGGGTACGCTATTGACTTAGTTGACTAAATGTCCTCACTCCTCAATTGCAGGATGATTTGAGGTGAATAGAGTGGAGTTAGACTTTTTCATGTTTTAATCATGGTGTATTTATGAATATATCAAAATCAATTCATATATACAAGGGAACCCTATTGATCCAGTTGACTAAATGAGGGAACACCATTGACTTAGTTGACTAAATTAGGAGACGCTATTGCCCTAGTTGACTAAATGCTTACGTTCTTCTATTTTATTGTCATCATCCGGCTTGACCGGATGATCCAGGAAGATAACTGAAGAACGTCATCTTATCCGAGATGATTTATGGAATCTTTTTCTGAAGAGCTTTTTTGATATCTTCCGCTGTGGGGATTCCCCGAATCCCGCCAAACGATGTACGTCAGGAGGAGGATGTTGTCTGAGTGCTTATTTCATCACCGAAGAGGTCGCGGCCGTCAAACAAAATTGTAGGAGAGGGAAAGGCTCTTTCATATTTTACAGAAGTCTCTTCCGCATCAATTTTTTTGACTGATGCATCTATATTCAGGTCTTGCAATGCTTGCAGAAGCGCCTTCCAGACACTGCCTGCGCTAGGTCAATCTTTATGGAAGAGGAGTTCAATTCTCATTATCAGTATCCTTCACGGATTCATTGGCAACTACTGCTTGACCCAAGGAGATACCACCATCGTTAGCAGGAACTTTCTTATGATAGTAAACCTCAAAGCCATTACTTCGCAGTTTCTTTAAAGTTCGGGTGAACAGAAAGAAATTCTGGAATACTCCGCCACCTAAGGCGACACGGTTTATTTCTTCTGAATCCCTGATCTGTTCGCAGATCTCGCAGATGATCTCAACGACCGTGTTGTGAAATTTAGCCGCAATAATAGGGACAGAGCCCATTTTTTTAAGATCTGCTATGATTGCCTCAATAATAGGTTGCGTGTCTATAACCAGCGGAGCATCGCCGCTCCCTGCTCCCTGCTCTCTCATCCCTGCTTGTATATCAAATGGATAACTTCCTTTTTCATCTTCATCAGCCAGCATTTCCAGATCAATAGCCGCTTCTCCCTCATAAAACACTTCGTCACGCACTCGGCATAAAGAAGAGACGGCGTCAAACAGCCGTCCGCAGCTTGAGGTTAAAGGCGAGTTTATGCCCTTATCTATCTGCTGTTTCATTATTCTTTCTTCAACTTCATTAAGATTCTCAAGATATTCAAGATCAAAATTCTTATAATCATCACCAAAGAAGGAGTAAAGATAGCCGAAAGCCATGCGGTAGGGTTTTTTGATAGCTGCAGCGCCTCCCACCATGGGTACATATCTTAGGTGAGCGGCCCGCCGGAAATTTTTCCAATCAGCCACAAGGACTTCCCCGCCCCAAATGGTACCGTCAGTTCCATAACCCAGACCGTCAAAGGAGATTCCAATGACTTTATCCTTGATACCATTTTCGACCATGCAGCTTACAGTGTGAGCAAAGTGGTGCTGAACGCCGACAAACTCTACATTTTTTACTGATTTGGCATATTTGGTGGATAGATATTCAGGATGAAGGTCATAAGCCACAATTTTGGGATCTATCCGGAATAGTCTTCGATAAAGCTCAAGAGTGGTTTTGAAGTGTTCCTCAGTCTCCAGGTTTTCCATGTCGCCGATGTGCTGGCTGACAAAAGCATAGTTGTCTTTGGTCAAACAGAAGGTGTTTTTAAGTTCCGGCCCGGTTGCGAGAATCGGTTGTGATTTGAAGGGTAAGTGGATGGGGAAGGGAGCAAAGCTTCGCGCTCTTCTCAGCATCATTAGCTCGCCATCAAACACCCGGGCAACCGAGTCATCATATCTAGAGTAAATATCCCGGTTGTGCAAAAGGAAATAATCGGCAATGTAGCCCAGCCTGCGCAGACCTTCCTCGTTTTCCATAGCAATAGGTTCCTCGGTTATATTCCCGCTGGTCATCACCAGAACCATTCTCGATTCTGCCAAAATCACATAATGAAGAGGAGTATAGGGGACCATTACTCCCAAGTACTTGTTGCCTGGCGCAACTGAATGAGCTATTGTCGATCCCGGCCCTCTCCGGAGGAGAATGATAGGTCTTTGAGGGCTCATCAGGAATTTTTCTTCGTCAGGGGAAACATGGCAATGCTCCCTTATCTGGTCAACTTGGTATATCATCACTGCCAGCGGTTTTCCATACCGTTTCTTTCTCTCTCTTAGGAGCTGCACCGCTTCTTCGTTTTCAGCATCACAGGCAAGATGAAATCCTCCCAATCCTTTGATAGCGACAATCTTTCCTTCTTTTAGTAGCTTTATTGTTTCGGTGATTGGATCATCACACTCAACGTTCTTAATCTCATCCCTTCCCCCTTCCCCCTTCCCCCTTCTGACTAGCTTCAGTTGCGGTCCGCAGACAGGACAGGCATTAGGTTGAGCATGGAATCTTCGGTTATTGGGATCATCGTATTCGGCCTGGCATTCCGGACACATCTTAAATTTATGCATGGTTGTTTTGGGCCGGTCATAAGGGATGTCCTGGATGATGGTGAAACGAGGACCGCAGTTGGTGCAGTTGATAAAGGGATAACGGTAACGGCGGTCTTGGCGATCCAGGAGTTCTTCCAAACAATCGTCGCAGATACTGATATCAGGCGAGATAAGAAGGAATTGTTCTTTTTCTTCCAGGCTGTGCTTTATAGAGAAGCCCTTAAATCCCTCCAGTGGCAGTTCCTCCACATCAACGCTTTCTACCTTGGCCAAGGGAGGTGCTTTCGCTTCTATATTTTTAGTGAAGGATTCAAGTTCAGGTTGATCACCCTCAACCTCGATGATCACACCCCTGGAAGAGTTGAGGACCCAACCCTTGAGATTGCGGGAATGGGCTAATTGATAAATAAAGGGGCGAAATCCTACTCCCTGAACCACCCCTTTAACGACAATCCTATATTTCTTACTTGCCAATTTAAAATACCCTTTCGGCCATGAAAATCCAAAGTATTTATCGGTAACTTTCGCAGAAGCTCCTACTTATCATTCTGAACTAACTTTAAAACTAATTCTATTTAGTATACTCTGATGGCCGCAAATGTCATGGTTTGGGATAACCAATCAGCTCAGTTTTTCCAAGCACCTGATCTTGCTCAGCAACCCGCTTTCTAAAAATGCGCGCCAGCTCTTGATTTTCTTGAACTCGCATCTCAGTGTTGTGAGCCACGGTATCATCGTTTTCCCACGCTTCATTCCACCAGGAAAAGCCAATTATTCCGGGCCAGCGAGATGCAACAAGATCTTTTAAGGCTTCATCTGCCCATTCTGCCTGATTCACCTTTGGATGTCCCCTGGTCACGCCAAATTCAAGCAAAGCAATCGGCTTGCTTGAGCTCAATGCTTTGAGTCGGGGATACATCTCATCCATGAGTTCCCTGAACTTACTGCGATCATTGTCTTCCGGCGTCAGCGCTCCGTATACACTTACACCAATCCAATCAACCCACTCGTCCCCTGGATAGTATTCTTTCGCCTGATTCCATGATTTATCCGGGATATCATCATTGTTTACATGAAAAACCCAGACAATATTATTGGCACCCTCTTCTTGCATAATTCGGACAATATGACGGTATGCATCTTGAAATTTTTCCGGGCCGTCAGGCGCATCGGGATCACCATACGACTCTGACTTACCGCCCCCGTTCCATACACCATTCCAGGGAAACCAGCTCCCATTCATTTCGGTTCCATATTCGACAAGCAGGGGAAAGTCGAAGTCTTTTGCCTCATTTGCCCACGCACGCAAACTATTGTCAAACTCACCGTTAATAATCCTGTCCAAAGTGTACTTAGGTTCAGCTTTGTCTCGAGTCTCACTGCTCCACATCATTAGGCGGATAAAAGGTATGCTCCCACGTTCTTTTATCCAAGTTGCAGTTTCGATAGGAAATCCCTCGCCGTTGTACCAATTATGAGAGAAGTAGATCCATGCGGCGGATTTTCCCACTGCTTGCTCGTAGGCGTAAAGATCCTCCGGCGTTACCTTGTCTTCCTCCTTGCTCATCCCGCTTGGAAAAACACCGTGATATATTTGGCCCTTGGGCGGAATGCTGATGATTTTACTCGTGACCTTGTTTGCCTTTTCAACCTGCCCGTTTTCCCGACCATTCTGTTTTTTCTCACTGCAACCACTTGTAATGATAAGCAGTAAAAACGATAGAAAAATCCAAAGCGCCAAGTTGATCTTGGTTAATCCCGCTGCCTTCATCTTGCTTCCTGCTATCATTTATCCTGACTCTTTGCTTTTCTATCCTATATATCACGAACGGATCAGACAGACAACGTAAGCTATAACTAACTCTTTTGCCCTTTAACTGTATGTTTTGTAACTGAGAATAAGAGCGCATAAGACGGTGCCAGGCACCAGAGGATTGAGAAAGCCTGTTCTCCGACTTGATCAGGGGGATCTGGCTATGACAAAGAAGTATATAACTGGATTGTCCGATCAAGGCGGACAATGAAAATCTTTTTACAGCTCTTTCTCTACCGCTTATGCAGGCAATTTCCTATGACGGTTTTATCGCTTTTCGTAAGTCGCTGATCGCTATACGGTCTTTTAGTGTACTTCCAACACTTCATACCGGGTGTTTCGCTTTACCGCTTTTCTACCGGTTGCCTTGATCAGCCGGATCATTTCTGTTTCAGATATTCTGTGAGAAATCCCGGTCGCTGCTACTACATTTTCTTCTATCATTATGCTTCCCAAATCGTTTGCTCCGAAACCCAGGGTCAATTGTCCGATTTCCGTTCCTTGAGTTACCCAGGATCCTTGAATATTTGAAAAGTTATCCAGGAAAATCCGGGAAACCGCCAACGTTCTCAGATAGACAATAGGAGAAATGGGATCTCCGCCCAGTTCGGTATGACCTGGTTGGAAAGTCCAGGGGATAAAGGCACGAAAGCCCCCGGTCCTATCTTGAAGATCCCGTAGTTGGGCTAAATGCTCAACCCGGTTCTCGGGGTTCTCGACTGATCCCAGCATCATGGTAGCAGTTGTTTTCATCCCCAGACTGTGGGCTTGTTCCATCACTTGAAGCCACTGCCTGGTGCCAATTTTGTTTGGGCTTATTTCATGCCGTATCGTATCAACAAGTATTTCAGCCCCGCCTCCCGGCAGTGAGTCGAGTCCGACATCTTTTAATCTACTCAATGTTTCCTTGGTGCTTAGGCCGGAGACCTTGGCAATATGGACAATCTCGGGGGGAGAAAAGGAGTGGATTTCAATATTGAAGTTTGCCTTAATACTAGTCACCAGGTCCACGTAGTAACTTATATCAAGCTTAGGATGAAGTCCGCCCTGAAGCATGATTTGAGTTCCTTTAAGAGCAACCGTCTCTTCAATCTTTTTAAAGATTTCTTCTTTGTTTAGAAGATAAGCCTCGGGACTGTTCTCATCGCGATAGAAGGCGCAAAACTTACATTTACTTTGGCAGATGTTGGTATAGTTGATATTTCGATCAATGATATAGGAAGCATTTCCTTCCGGGTGAAACCGCTCGGCGATTCTGCTTGCCGCATCTCCCAGAAGAAGCAGGTCTCCTTTGTTCAGCAGATAAAGTGCCTCTTCATCGTAGAGTCTTTTGCCCTCCAAGACTTCTTCTGTGATCCTAAAATCCTCTTTCACTTAAACCTCAACAAAATCGAAACATGGTATTTTTTCCAGGAAGCCAAATTCCTGGGCTTTTTGGCAAAACCAGCGTAAGCCTTCTTGGTATTCACGGTCAAAAGAGAACCTTAAGCCTAAAAAATAATCCCGGATGAACTCGGAGGAGAACGGTTCTTCCCGCGAAACATTGGTAGCGATTTGGTCTACATTGTCCATACTGTGGTTTTTGGAATAATGCAGAGATTTCCAGACTTCTTTGACCAAGCGCAGGTTTTGTTCCGCCAACTCTCTTTGGACTACCCAGACTGCATATACCATTTTCTTACCGGTTAGTTTTTGCCATTCCATACCGAGATCCAAGATTATAAAACCGTTTGGATTGAAAAGGGCCCTTAATGCGTCATCGCCAATGAGTAAAGCGGCGTCCGCTTCTTTCAGCATCTGGGTAAGATCCGATGGACAAGAAAAATAAATAGGATTAACGCCGTATGCTTCTTTTAAGATTATTTGTACCAGTGCTTGCGACGTAGCAGAAATATTGGTCAAAGCCACTTTTTTGCCATTTAGTTCTTGAGGGCGGACTTTGCTGACCAAAAGGATACTTTTAATAGTCGATTCGGAACTAATAGTTATATGGGGGAGAAGGAAGAATTTCTCACAGTTGCGGGCATATTCAATTGACGATATAGGTCCGATATCCAATCTGCCGTGCACCAAAAGCTTGTTTATCTCGGCAGGAGTCCCTTTAATCAGATTCATATCATGCGTGGAGCCATTACCTGCCAGCGCATAATAAAGAGGCAGGCAATTCAGAAACTGGATATGCCCAACTCTTGGACGCATGGTAACCTCCTAGCACATTACCCAATTCTTTACCCTATAAAATTACCCTATTTTATATACTAAACCATAATAATAGATTGTTGCTAGTACCAATCACTATTTTTAATTGTAAATCCGAATTTTGCGGTATAAAGTATCTCTTTCTACCGGTGTTTTGCCCATTTCTTTGATCGTATTAATTAGCCTTTTCTTTTCTACAAACTGCGCAGTTTGACCTCCCGCTGAATGGGTGATTTTCTCTCCCAGAATAGTCCCGTCCAGATCATCCGCGCCAAATTCCAGCGTTAATTGAGCAAGCTTAGTGC
>SDBS01002827.1_pt1 | contig 17172 bp, 13 predicted proteins | sample 2277091 | NCBI WGS metagenome assembly SDBS01 (sample SAMN10404972, study PRJNA504765) | marine sediment metagenome | isolation source: marine sediment core GS10_PC15, 163 cmbsf | place: Arctic Ocean: Southern Knipovich Ridge | collected 2010 | reverse complement strand
CCCAGACGTTCTGCGGCATGTAGCTGAGGAATCTCCTCGCCATGTCAAAGGCCTCTTCTTCGGTCTCGGCCAGGTTATCAACCGCGCCGCTCTGGAATACCTGGGTGCGTTCGTCTCCCAGCTCCTCCTTGGTAATATCATAGCCGAGAGCGGCCTTGACGACTGGTGGACCACCTGGGAAAATCTGGCTGATGCCCTTGACCATGACGCTGAAGTGAGAAAGGCTGACCTCTACGGCAGGAAGACCGGCCACTGAACCCAACGCCAGCGCGACCACCGGGGCGGTGCACAGCAGTTCCTCGATTGTGTAGGTCCCAGGGTTGATAGGAATATACGTGCGGCCAATTTGCTCGAAGGTCCTGACACTGCCACCGGTAGCATCGAGTAGGCGAATGTAGGGTATTCGCCACTGCAGGGGCAGGTGATTGGCAAAGCCGTGTTTGTTGCCGACGGCGGCATCTGCGGCTCCGCCGCGCACGGTGAAATCGCCACCCGCGAGGACTACTTTGCGACCGTCAATATTGCAGGTGCCTATGACCATGTTTGACGGTGTGAATGCTGTCAGCTTGTCGTCTTCGTAGGTAGCGCTGCCGGCGAGTCCGCCTATCTCCTGAAAGGAACGCGGGTCAGCTAACCTGTCGATTCTCTCACGGACAGTCAGTTTACCTCGTTTGCGCTGCCGCTCGATGCCTTCCGGTCCGCCCATCTGAGCGGCCAGTTGTTGCCGGTGTTTGAGTTCCTCGATCTCCGGTTGCCATACCATTATTGCTCTCCTTCACTTCGCCAATATCGTTAATCCAATAGAACGAAGGCAGTAATTACCGCCTTTGTGATGCCTGCACAGTTCAATGCAGCGAGAGAGGCAGATTGAATACTGCTGCCGTTATCATAAGCTGATATTTCCCATTTCAACTCGCTATGGGGCATCCTGACCCTCACTGCTTTGTCATTAATAATATAACCATGGCACCTGATTTTCAATATTCATCTCGGAGCCCTGTAGCATTCAGAATCTTCATCTATTAGCGCTGGCCAGGCTCTCCACCCAAAAGGAGTCGATACTCCCCCTATCTTTTTCACCTGACTGCCTACTTGCCTTAAGGTACGCTCAACAGGGCGACGGGCGTAAAAACCTGGTTATCCGCGGCAGAACGGCCAGCAAATAGGTCTCTGGGCACTGCCACCTCAGCCAGTTGGAAGATAATCTGCCGGGCATGTCGCTTCCCGCCTGGCTATGCACGGGCTACGAGGTCACTGCACCCCGGGGCATCTTTCTGGCTTCGGGCAAGCTCAAGAATCCACTCCGGGAACCCTCCGGTGGCGTCCGCCTTCGCCAGGGCAAAAAGCTTGTTCACGGTCTCGGGATTATCCTGTGCCGCATTCACCGCGAAGGGGTTTGCCTGCTTGAGGTCGTGGAGCAGGACCCCGGAGCCATCGACCTTACAATTTAGCCACCAGCGATCGTCTATTACAGTTACCGCCGAGCCCCAGGCGACGGTTACGTGGTCGCGCTGTCCGGCCTCTTCAGCAAGCGCACTCCCCAGGAAGGAGGAGCCTTCGATTTCCGGCGGCGGCTCGACACCGGTAGCCTCCAGAATCACCGCGGCGATATCATGGTGCTGTACGAACTGGTCGCTGCTGGCCCCGGCGTGCTCCGCGCCAGGGAAGCGTATCATCAGGGGGACGTCGTACACCTCGGGCGCCGACGGGTATCCCCGCTTTCCCATGAAGTCCAGGTCACCGATGGAATGGCCGTGGTCGGACGTCAGTATCACCATGGTATCATCGAGCAGTCCCTGCGTCTTCAGAGTGTCCATGAAGAAACCAAACCAGCGGTCACACATCGTGACCTCGCCGCTGTAGTTCGCTTGCGTGCGGGCGAGGAGCTTCGGGTCGAGGTCGGAGACGTCCCGGTACAAGGAGACAACCTGTTCCTGGCCATCCTCTTCCAGATACATCTTGCGGTAATGTTCTGGTACCAGCCAGGGCTCGTGTGGGTCGAACGATTCAACCGTGAGAAAGAACCTGTCGGCATCCCGGTTCTGCTCCAGCCACAGCGCCGCTTCCTTCAAGACCCGTGGGGCGAAGTAGTCTTCCTCGCGGGTACGGTCGCGCATGTTGGTGATACAGCTCTGGATAAATCTCTCGAAATCCCCTCCCACACCGTGTCTCTTATTCCGGATTTCTTCTGGCAACCAGTAGTCGATTTCAGCCTGGGTCAGTCGTGGCCCAGAACGTGAGCGGTCTCCTTCCTGACCCCTTAGAAATGTCCACTGGTGGAAACCGCGCCAGTAGTTCTTCGACGGCTTGAACATGTGATACACGTCCGAAATGAGGGCGGTGCGGTACTTCGACACACTCAACAGCTCGGCCAGGGTCGGCTGCTCCTCGGGAATCGGTCCCCAGCCGGGAGCACCGACGAAGTCTCCCTTGAGGCGAAAATCACCGTCGTGAAAGGGGTACACTCGGCGACCGGTGTATAGCGCGCGCCGTGTGGGAAGAGTGGGCAGTGACTCCGGGAACGCCCGGGTCATGACCAGGGATTCCTCAGCGAAACGGTCGAAGTTCGGCGTATGGACCTTTCCCCACGGTGGGGAGCCGTAGACACCCGCGCAGTCTTTGCGCCACGAATCAAACACTACCAGGACGACATTCATCTATGTTTCTCCTTTCAACCTGCAATGAGGCATACTGACTGTAGTCACTCTGGTCTGTGGTTCTATCACTTCTGAAAAGTTTGACTTGAGTTTAGTCCGCCAATGGGGGTTTGTCAATAGGTAGCAAAGTGGGTTAGAGTACACGAATGTGTCTGATACTGTCGATGATGCGGTGAGGAGATTTTAATGTAATTTCCAGAGTAACACTTCAACTCTTACTCTATCCCCCACCATCTCTTCTCACAATCAAAACACTGACAGTCCCACTTATAATAGTAGCCGTGGATTTCCCTATCACGCCTGGTTAGGGGGCCTTCTATAATGCTTTCAGAGACGGATTCGCTATCACAATAGGGGCACTTACCAGGTGTATATTTGAAAGTTGGAATCTCCTCTTCCTGTTGTTGATCTGTTGGGTCAGCCAGTTCACTCTGTAATCCTGCCTGCTTCTCCTTCGTAAGCTGGTCTAAGGCCAATACCTCCAATGCCTTCTCTGCCTGCGATTCCAACACATGCACGTCCCAGTTCACAGCCAAAGGTGAAGCATACATAGCTGCTTGAAGTCCCCCGCCTCTTAGCAAACAACGAATGCCATGCTCTTCCAGAATCCCTGACCACATCTTTGCCACCAATTCATTAGGAGCAGTGGCAATATGGACAATCGGCTCATCTCTCTCTCGGTCTTTCATAGCGGTTAATCATAGCAGGAATGGGTATTGATTGGGATTTCTCCTTTCAACCTGCGATGAGGCATCCTGACCCTCATCGCTCTTGTCACTGATATGGTTACTTTTTCAATGTAGGAACTTGAGTTTACTCCTCTACTGGGGGTGTGTCAACACTGGTGGACAAAGGAACATTAGTAACAGGAAGTTGATGGCTGGAACCTGCGCCCCCGGAATCCCCTTGTGCCTGAGTGCTCTGGTTGTGCAGGTAGATTGAGTGCAAACAACGTCAGACAACTACGGGAGACCTCTGCCAGGGATATCAACCTCGACAATCTCAAACTCCAGACTTCCTTGACACATACTGGGAGATTATCTATACAGACAGTGGCCAGAGCCGTCACGGAGTCTTCCGTTACCCAGCGACAACTGGATGACCACTATTTTGCGGACACTGCTACGGAAGAGCCACTGCAGGTATTCCACTGGAGTCATAAGATATGCGGCACAGGGTGGATACAACGAGCTAAAAAGGCTCTGCTCTCTTGATTTTGAACACGCAGGCATGGTCAGCGGGCTTTTCTTCAGGTCTTTCAACCACGAGGCCATCTTCAGTCATTGCCCACACTAATTCTCTGTCAACACCAAGCATGGTTACAGAACTTATCTCAGATTTCCAGAGTCGCTTCATGTCCCTGAGAGTCACTTGCTTTTCGGGCCAGCCCAGGCACGTCGCATACAGTACATTATCTTTAGCTGTGAACCGAATGTCCTCCGCTGTGTATTCCACCTCATCTCGCTCGCTGAAGTAGCCGGCGCTCTTCATCTCGGTGGGACCCGTCCCGTATTTTATCCAGGGGATTGTCCCATAGATAGCTTCCCCGTTTACCTCAAGCCATTTGCCTATCCCTATCAGGCACTCTTTTGCCTGTTCAGGAATCTCACCATTTGCCTTGGGCCCAACATTGAGCAGCAGGTAACCGTTCTTGCTCACATTGTCTATCAGATTATGTACCAGTGTTCTCACAGGCTTGAATCCAGCTTCTTGCACGTAGGACCACGCACCCTGGTCGTCAACCGAAGTGTCAGTAATCCAATCGTGGTAGGTCAGTTCCCCCATGCGTCCCAGCTCAAGATCCACAACGGCGGTGCCAGGGACAAGGTCATGCCATTTATAGGTTACGGCAACTTCTTTACCCCATTCCTTCTCCTTGCTGTAATAGTAAGCAAGGAAATCCCGTCTGTATTTTTCAGGGACTCCACGTATGCCGAAATCGAACCACAGCATATCGGGCTGATACTTGTCAATAACCTCATAGATTTTACCCAGCCATTTATCAAGGAACTCCTTACTCGGTTTATCCTGTGCCCACCACTCCTGCATCCTTTCCGCCGTTTGGGGCTTTTGCTTTGCCCAGTCTTGATTGTGCGGTGGTCCGTACAGGCCGGCATACTGGGGGTTTGAGGTATCACAGTCCTCCCGCCAGTGCGGATAAAACCACCAGTTCTCGGCGTGATGAAGGGCGACCATGAATCTCATGCCCTGTGCTCGAATAGCCTTCTCCAGTTCACCAACAATGTTTTTCTCAGGTCCCATCTTCGCGGCATTCCAGTCGGTGAACCGGCTGTCCCACATAGAAAAACCGTCATGATGTTCGCCCACAGGGCCGGCAAATTGAGCGCCGGATTTCTTGAACAGTTCTGCCCATTCCTCGGCGTCGAATTTCTCTGCCTTAAACATGGGAATAAAGTCTTTGTAGCCAAACGCCGAAGGTGAGCCGTAGGTCTTAACGTGGTACTCATACTGTTCCGTTCCCTCGCGGTACATGTTGTAAGGGTACCAGGTTCCATTCGGTCCGCGTGCAGGAACTGAGTAGACTCCCCAGTGGGTATATATGCCGAATTTGGCATCCTGTAACCATTTTGGTGTGGTATGGGTTCTCAGTGATTCCCAGGTTGGTTCATATGTTTTGTTCATTTCCCTCTCTCTATATCTGGTCTTATCTGGGAGTAGTATCGCTCTTGACCTTACCCCCAACAATCGCACCACTCAGGGGCTATTCTACGTATCAGGACTTGAAGTTTATTTCTCTACTGGGGGTTTGTCAATGCAAATACAGAAATCGGGCAAAATCAGCAGGATGTCATGTTGTCTAATCTAGTTTCCGTGATTCTGGTAAACGCACCCTCAGCCCGGTCTTCTCCTCGATAAGCTCCGCACAGGCCTTTATCATTCTGGGTTTGAATTCCGGGAAGGCAATAGTACGTGGTACGAGGACGAACAGAAAGAAAACTGATTTCAGTACCTGGTAGTAATCCAGGTGCTTCAATTCCCTCCCGGTTATCTGCTGATAGTGTGCCAGGACCGCATTCATCAGGCCGCTGGATCGTTCACCGGACGGGTCAATCGCTCTGAGCATTAATGCTGTCGCGCACATGTCATAAGCGGCATCACCTATTTGTGCGGTCTCCCAATCCAGTATAGCTGCTATGTTGCCGCTATTGATAAGGATATTGTGTACAAAGTAATCTCCGTGTATCAGAACATAATGGTCAGATGGTGGCATGTTATTCTCTAACCAATCCAGAACAGGATTGAGATCAAGCTCCCTTATCTGTTTGGCTCCTTCCGCCAACATTGCTATCGCTTGCTCTGGGAGGCTGCTCTCATCCTGAGGTGGAGCAGTCTCTTTTGCATACTTGACCGCTTCCCTGAACATTGATATCCATTGTTTCGCGAAGCCATACTTACCATCAGGTGGACCAAGAAACCCGAATCCCGCACTTTCCCAATCCAACATGTGAATCATCGCCAGATTCCTGGAGAACTGCTGCCAGAATTCTGCCTGCTCAGTCTCTGTCATTCCGACCATAGCACCAGGAAACACAGCCTGTCCTTCTACCTTCTCCATGATGATGAATCCAGAACCATACCCGTCCTCACCGACATCATATACCTTGGCAACAAGTACAGAATTGGAATATAGCTTCTCCAGTGTTTCAAATTCCCTCAATTTGTCGGCTTTTCCACGCCCAATCCTGATGAGCAAGTCTTCGCTGTGCTTCCTCTCTCCTTCAGCATATTCAAGGCGGAAAGAGTAATTGCGGTTCATCAAGCCTCCTCCGATATCCTTGACATCAGATATGCTAACACTCTTCTTCCCCGCGAGCCTTTGTCGGTAGTATTCCGTCAGCGTCTGTCGGATTTGATTGCTCTCGGATGTCATATAACCATCTCCTTAACCAACACCATGGATATTGCAGTTCGAGCTATCACGAACCTTCAATTTTGAGCTTAGCCTTCTACTGGGGGGTTTGTCAATGCAAATACAGAAACCGGACAGAATCAGCAGGATGTCGGGATTGGGTGGCAAAGAGCCAATTCATATCCCTATTCGTACCTCAGTGCCTCCACCGGGTCAAGACCAGCGGCGCGACTAGCCGGATACAGCCCCGCCAGAAGGCTGATGGCAGTGGTGAGGCCAATGACACCAAAGACAAGCCCGGGGTAGAATAAGGACATATTAAGAGTGGGGAAATCGCTGAGAAAAGTTCGACCACCTATGATGTTCAAGAGCATCCCTATGGCAAAACCCACGCTGACACCGATAACACCTCCCAGGAAGCCTAATGCACCACCCTCGACGGTGAACAGAAGACGTATCGTCCCTTTGGTAGCCCCCACTGCTTTCATCACTCCTATCTCTCGAGTACGTTCGTAGATGGCCATCATCAGGGTGTTGATAATACCGATGGAAGCCACTACCAGGGCGATGATACCGAAGGTGCTGAGACCAATCTGAATGATGCCGAAGACATTATTTATCTCGTCCAGTATGCTACTGGGAGTCATGGCGGTGAAGCCTAGACCCTCGATGTCTTGAGCCACTTTTTCAATTATGTCTTCCTCTGCTACTTGCACCTGAATGATGATCCCCGGTTCTTCATCAGTATAGAGCTTTGGATTATCATGACTGTAGCGAGCCATATCCTTTGCATCGGTCATGGGTACCAGGATTTCAGTGGAATTCAGCGTCTTTTCAGTCACTCCCACCACGACGAATGTATATTTCTTAGTACCAGTATCGTAAAGGCTTTGTTTACCCACAGTGATGGTGACTTCCTTGCCCAGAGCTGCCTCGGCTTGAGCCCAGCCGAAGGTCTCCAGATAATCATATGCTATAAGGCACTCACCAGAAGCATGTTCTGTGAAATAAGTCCCTGCTACCAGTTGTCTTATCTTGACCGCATAATCAGGCGCGGTATCGGCAAAGACCGTATACTCCTTATCACTATCCTGAGGGCTCACATAGAGGGCAGGGACACTTATGTTGTAGTCGACCCGTGCCACACCATCAATAGCCCTGATTTTGTCCATGTCTTCCTTGGTGAAAGGCCTGATAATCTTGGCCTCTGTACTGGTTATCTCGTGGGGAGAACCAGCACCTTGTCTGAAGACAAGTCTATCGATTGTGGAGACAATCATCGCGTCCTGAGGAGTCATAAGCCCGAACTGACCGACAATAAATGCTCGGAGTCCAGAACCCAGAGATACCATCAGTGCTATCAGGGTAGCACCGATAACCACTGCCAGAATAGTCAGAGAGGTGCGCATCTTCCGTCGCCACAGGTTAGAGAAGGCCATGCCAATAAGATCGCCTAACCTCAACCTACTGCCTCCTCTCCTCAACAATAACGCCATCGCGTAAGAAGAGTGTCCGGGGGGCATTACTGGCTACATCAAGGTCGTGGGTTACCAGGAGTAGAGTGAGCCCCCTTTCCCGGTTAAGCTGGACCAGAAGCTTGATGACGTGTTCCCCGGTCTTAGAGTCCAGGTTACCGGTGGGCTCATCAGCGAGGAGAAGCTTGGGCTGGATAACCAGGGCACGGGCAATGCTCACCCGCTGTCTTTCACCTCCGGAGAGCTGGTTTGGACGGTGGAGGGCCCGCTCGGTCAGTCCCACTGTCGCCAGAGCTTCTTGGGCCAGTTTCAGGCGCTGAGAACGGGGCATTCTGGAAAAGATGAGAGGCAAGGCTACATTCTCCAGGGCGTTGTATGTGGGGTGCAGGTTGAAGGTCTGGAAGACAAAGCCTGCGCTCTGATTGCGGTAACGGGATAACTCTTTATCGCTGGCCTGACTTAAGTCCTGGTCGCCGATAAGAACCGTTCCTGTAGTGGCCGAATCAAGTCCGCCGATAATATGGAGCAGAGTCGATTTTCCCGAGCCAGAGGGCCCCACGATGGCGACAAATTCCCCCTCCACCACCGTTAAGTCTACACCAGAGAGGGCATTGATGGTCGCCTCTCCCATCTGGTATGTTTTGCTGATATCCTTAAGCTTTATCATCGACGCTGATTATCGCTTTCAGCCACTCACCTGAGTTAATACACCCGCCTGGCCTGCCCCTCTCTTCAATGAAGACCTGAAACAACCCGGGATTTTCCATAGCGGCTACTATCACCATGCTAAGCTCATACTCGCTTGTTGTCAAGGTAAATAGCCTGGTCTGAGTCTGAGTCGGATGAACAACATAGAATACAACTGACCTGGCACCAAAGGACAGGATTATAGATTAAAAACGCTTTCGTAAGACCAGGGGAAAAGACTCTCATGGGGTTGAAAAGGGCAGAGTTTACGTCAGGCCGGCAATACTAAGGGTTGTTCGATATGCGCATATTGACGGTGCCAGCTTTCCCTTGCTTGACACGGCTTGATGACGGCTGTATTGTACAGCTATAGGGAGGGGTCCCGGGATGAGCAGTAAGGAAACGGTGATACAACCAACCGCTAGAAGTGCAGGTTTGGATATAGCCCTGCAGGACATAGTGGACAGCATTGAAGATGAGCTTTTGGTCATCGATAATAAGTACCGAATCAGGTTCGCTAATTCAGTGGTGCAAAACAGATATCAGAAGGGAGCAAAGTCGCCTATCGGAAAACGCTGCTACAACGTCTTGTATAATAGAAACAAGCCGTGTAGCACCTCTCTGTGGGATTGTGCGCTCAGAAAAGTTCTCCAGAGCGGTAAGATGACGACAGTTATTCATCCCGTCCGTATCCGTGGCGCCGAGACGTATCTTAAGGTTACTGCGTATCCTCTACCGGATAGCTCAGGCAACATGAATGCAGTATTAGAGTTGAGGAGAGATGTTACTGCTGAGAGGGAGCTGGAGGTACAGATTCTAAAGCGACATCACCAGCTTTCGGCATTGAGCCAGATTTCAGATGCCATCAGCGGCTTGCAGGATTTAGATACTATCCTGAATATTGCTCTGGATAATGTGCTGGAGATAATAAACGGGGCTATTGGAGGAATCCTGCTCATAGATGAAGATACTGAGAAGCTATACTATCGTGTGCACCATGGCTTGTCCACCACGTATGCCAGAGAAATGCAGATACCACTTGGTGAGGGGATAGCCGGGAAGGTAGTCCAAACCGGTGAGCCCATAGTTCTGGAAGACATCTCCAAAGACCCGCGTACTGTTCGCCCTGATTTGGTAAGCGTGGAAGGCCTCAAAGGATTTATCAGCATTCCTCTAATGGTGAAGGATAAAGTTGCAGGTGTAATGAACCTCGCCAGTCATGAAGCAGGACGGTTCAGTGCAGATGATGTGTCCCTTCTTGGTTCCATTGGTAAGTATCTTGGCACTGCAATTGAGCGAGCAAAACTACACGAGCAACTGGTAAGGGTAGGAGAAAGATATCGAACGTTGCTTCAGCATGCACTGAATGCCCAGGAAGAGGAGCGAAAAAGGATTGCCCGCGAACTGCATGACGAGACCAGTCAGGCGATAACCAGTTTGACCCTGAGCTTGCAGGCTGTTATCGGAATGGCAGAAGCGAAAGGTATCGGTGACGATGAGTTTTTGGATAGGCTTAAGATAACGCACTCCTACGCGGTTCGTGCCGGGAATGAAATAGTAAAGATTGTAAAGGAACTCCGCCCTACATTGCTGGACCAGGTTGGTATGCCGTCGGCAATCCAGCGGTATGCTAAGGACACTCTTCAAGCTCAAGGCATAAATGTATCTACAGATTATAAAGGCGCAGACCAACGCTTTCCGCCGGAAATTGAGGTGACACTTTTCCGTGTCGCGCAAGGGGCAATAGGCAATATCTTGGAGCACTCAGGAGCAAAGAACGCCTTTATCAGACTGGAGTGCAACACCAGTGAGTGCGTATTGCGCATTGATGACGATGGCCAAGGTTTTGATGTGAATAGGCTTACGCGAGTAGAATCTAGTGGCCGGGGTGCGGGCCTGTTCACGATGAAGGAGAGGGTGAGTTTGGTGGGTGGCGAATGCAATGTTGACTCCCGACCAGGTAAAGGAACCAAAATTACGGTGAAGGTTCCACTAGTTGGGGACGTTATCAATGAAGAAGATTAGGGTGCTAATAGTTGATGACCATGAACTCGTGCGGGAGGGAATCCGTGCTTTACTGACGCTTGTTGCCGACGTTGAAGTGGTGGGAGAAGCAGCGGACGGCAAGGAAGCTCTACAGAAAACAAAGGAGCTTATGCCGGATGTGGTTCTAATGGATCTGGCGATGCCTGTTATGGGTGGACTGGATGCGACGCGCCGAATATGCCGGGAATTTCCAGAAACAAAAGTACTGGCGTTGACTCAGTATGATGATGCCGAATATGTCATGCCTGTTATCGAGGCCGGTGCGCGCGGGTACGTTACTAAAATGTCGGCATTCTCAGAGCTTGCTTCAGCTATTCAGGCTGCTTATAGGGGAGATTCCTACCTCTCTCCTTCAGCAGCAGTAGCTCTTGTTGAGCAATATCAGCAGAAAACCGGTACGGAAGAGCAAAAAGACCCTTACCAGCAGTTGACAGATAGGGAAAGGGAAGTGCTTAAGCTGGTTGCTGAGGGACATACTGCTCGGGAAATAGCAGAGATGCTGGTCCTCAGTCCCAAAACTGTAGAGTGGTATAAAACCAGCCTGATGGGCAAACTAAACATTCACAATACAACCGACCTCATTAAGTTTGCCATACGCAAGCGGGTTATAACCCTGTAATGGCATAAACGAAACCCTCTCTCATTGACTCTCATTAGTATTCATTATTGATTAGGGCTTTTGCCATACCCAATCAGGGGTAATTCCAGTATAAATTCCCAGACAAAATCTGGCCTATTCCAGGGAGTTTCCTATTGCCTCATTGTTAATGGTCACGTAGCATAAAGGTAGAATCATAAATACTATGATGCAAAGGAGTCTGATGTACTCACGCGTAGCTGACAATACTCAGAGTCATCAGGTAAATCGAATAGAGGAATGTCTTGACCATAGTCTGATGCCTCCGTGTCAGGCTGCCTGCCCCTTACAGATGGATGTCAGGAAGTATGTTGATTTGGTTGCTCAGGGAAAGGTGATGGAAGCATTGCAGGTTATCAGAGATGATAGCCCCTTCCCCTCTATCTGTGCTTATGTCTGTAACCATCCCTGTGAGGATGCTTGCAGGCGATGTCAGGTAGATAGGCCCATTGCCATTCGCCCGTTGAAGAGATTCGCGGTGGAGTTCGGCGGTGACAGGATGATTCAAGCTGAAGCGGAGACTACACATGAAGAGAGGGTTGCCATAGTAGGGTCCGGTCCCACAGGACTGGCCTGCGCCTACTATCTGAGGAAGCTTGGCTACCCGGCAACTATCTTTGAGGCTCATACAGAGCTCGGCGGTATGCTCCGCGTAGGTATTCCTCAATATCGTCTTTCTCAGGAGGTACTGGACAGTGAAGTCCACAGACTAACTCAGATGGGGGTTGAATTCAGGGTGGGTACGCGAGTTGTTTCCTTGGGCCTGCTGTTTGACATGGGTTACAAGGCTATCTTTGTGACGGTTGGTGCCCACCGGGGCCGCAAGTTGGGGATAGAGGGGGAAGACAGGATGGGGGTGGTGGATGCCATTGCTTTCCTGCGCGAGGTGAGTATGGGGCTAAAACCATCTGTAGGTGAAAGAGTAGTGGTGGTGGGGGGTGGCAATGTAGCCATCGATGCTGCCCGCACAGCACTGCGATTAAATGCAGGGGAGGTTAATCTCGTTTGTCTTGAATCTCACCCTGAAATGCCAGCCTCTGAACCAGAGATTCAAGCTGCCGCAGATGAAGGCGTTATCCTGAATTGCTCCTGGGGACCAAGAGTAATCGTAGGGGATAACAATGTCGCCGGCATAGACTTCATCCGCTGCACTTCTGTTTTCGACACTGAAGGGCAATTTAACCCCTCATTTGATGAGAGTATTACCACCTCTTTCTCTGCTGACACGGTGATAATAGCTATCGGTCAAGTTCCACAGATACCAGACGATTTCGGTCTTCAGATAGGTAGAGGCAACACCATTCAAGTTGACCAGGTTACACTCACTACTAACAGGGAGGGGGTCTTCGCCGGAGGGGATGCTGTCACCGGACCGGCTACCGTAAGTAAGGCACTGGCAGCTGGCAGACTTGCAGCTTCAAGTATTGATGATTACCTCCAGCATAGGTATCCACGGGATGATACAGGAACTACGGAAAGCCAGATAGGCGACCTGCAACCTGAGACGATAGAAATAATAAAGAAAATTAGCCGATATGAGCCACCAATTGTTGCTCCGGAAGTAAGGGCGAAGGACTTCAAGCCAGTGGAGCTGGTATACAACTGGGAAGACGCCGTCAATGAAGCGAGAAGGTGCCTGCGATGCGGTGTAGGCGTGGAGATTCTCTTTCAGGATAAGTGTGCCACCTGCCTCACCTGCCTCAGGGCCTGCCCGTATCATGTGCCCTACCTGGATGAAAGCGGGACACTTCAGATATCGGCTGACCAGTGTCAGGCCTGTGGTATATGTGTTGCTGAATGTCCAGCCAAAGCGATGATTTTACGCAAGCCATATGACCGGGGGCATATATCCGAAGAGCTGGATAATATCCTCAAGTCTGCGGCAGAATCGAAGTCTAAGCCTCTCATTATCAGCTTCTGCTGCCAGTACGGACTCTTTGGCACCGGCGCGCTGAGGAGCCTGTGGAGGGGAGTCAAAGCTGGTATCCGGATTGTGCCCGTTCTTTGTGTGGCTAAAGTGGAGGCCGAACATATATTGCGTGCCTTCGAAATGGGGGCAGAGGGGGTCTTCATTACTGGGTGCGGGGAGCAATGTGCTAGAGAAGACACTGCCCTGTGGGTTTCCCAGCGTGTTGAAAAGGTTAGAAAGACACTAACGCAGATAGGTCTTGAGCCGGAGCGTGTGCAGACTTTCTTCCCGGCTGGCACCGATGAGGACCCGGCTGAGAAGCTGGATAGCTTCACAGAACTAATAGGCGGACTCCACTTGTCGTCGGTAATAATGGAGGAGGTGAAGAGTTGATAGTTGCAGAGCAGAAGCCTTTGGATGAAATTGAGCAAATGATTACCTCCCACGAAAGGGTATTAATCCTCGGCTGTGGTACCTGTATGACAGTGTGCGGTGCTGGTGGTGAGCGTGAGGTCGGCTTTCTCCACAGCGCGTTACGTTTCGCACAGGCAAAGAGTGGCAACAGTGCTCACACCTTTACAGAATACACTCTGAAAAGACAGTGTGACCGTGAATTTATGGATTTGCTTGTTGATAAAGTCGACGATGTGGATGTTGTTCTTTCGCTGGGTTGTGGCGTTGGGGTACAGACTATAGCCGAATATTTCCCGGAACTACCCGTCTTGCCCGGTGTCAATACCTCTTTCATGGGTGCAGCTGATGAGTGGGGTGTTTGGGATGAGCGATGCGCTGCCTGTGGCGATTGCAGACTGGAAACAACAGGTGGCATTTGCCCCATCACTCGGTGCACAAAGGGGATACTCAATGGACCCTGTGCTGGTTCCAAAGACGGTAAATGCGAGGCAAACAAGGATATGGACTGCGCTTGGGTTATGATTTACAGGCGCCTGGAAAGATTAGGACAACTGGAGAAAATGCGTCAATATTACCCCCTGAGGAACTTCAGGACGATTCCCAGGCCAAAACGGATAACAAGCAAGGTTAGTATCGACGTAGGAGAGAGCAATGGCTAACTCATTATTTGAGGAAAAACTCGACTCTGGTGAATTCTTGGCGACAACAGAGGTAGGGCCTCCCAAAGGTACGGATACATCGGAAATGGTTCACCATATAGATTTGCTCAAGGACAAGGTTGATGCCATTAACGTCACCGATAATCAAAGCTCCGTAATGCGTTTTCCCTCGTTGGGCGGTTGTCTATTAGTGAAGGAACGCGGTGGTGAACCTATCCTTCAGATAACCTGTCGTGACCGTAACCGCCTCGCAATTCAAGCCGACCTTCTTCTGGCATACTCTCGGGGTATCACCAATGTGCTCTGCCTCACTGGAGATGCTATTGATGTCGGAGACCACAAGGAGGCAAAGCCCGTCTTCGGCTTAGATTCCGTGCAGTTACTAAGGTTGATTAGGACGATGGAATCGGGGACGGATATAGCAGGAAACGAACTCAAAGGTACTCCGAAGTTCTGCATTGGTGCCTCGGTTCACCCTCAAGCAGATTTCATTGAGCCCCAGCTCATTAAGTTTGATAAGAAGGTTGATGCTGGAGCACAGTTCTTCCAGACCCAGGGTATTTTTGATTTAGCCAGCCTGCGGCGGTTCATGCAATATGCCTCACAGTTTAATGTGAAAATCCTGGCCGGTATTATAGTGCTGGCTTCAGCGAGGATGGCTCGATATATGAACAACAATGTTCCCGGCATAATTGTCTCCCAGACTATTATTGACGAGCTTGCCAGTGTTGAGAAGGGCAAGGGACTGCAAAAAGGAATCGAAATCGCTGCGCGTTTTGTGAAGACGATAAAGGAGCAAGACCTGTGCCACGGAGTTCATATTATGGCGGTAGGTAATGAAAGCATTGTACCTGATATTCTGGAGGCGGCTCAAGTGGTCAGTGCACCACTTTAAAAGGGGACTTTAAGTAAAGCACTGCCTGGGGTCGAACAGGCTAATGAAATATAATGTAAGGATGGTGGGCGAAATGGAAAACAAGGAAAAAATCTTGATAATGGATGACGAGCCTGATTTTGTAGAAGCCTTCCGGAGAACTTTGGAAGCCAAATCCTACGAGGTGTTAACTGCCGATGGCAGTTCACAGGCCCGGGAAATGATGAAAGCAGAACCAGACGTCATTGTTCTGGGTACAATGGCTCCAGCCGGACAAGCATTCTTAATGCATCAGTGGCTAAAACAACATCCCAGATATAAAGGCATACCACTCCTGGTGATTGATGCCCCGCTTGCGGAACGGAATATTAGGGGATGGAGAAGATTAGAGGGGATGCAGATAGAGGCTGAGGAGTATCTAACCAAACCAATTGAGCCGGCTTCCCTGGTACCCCGTATCCAGAGTCTTCTTAGAGAAGCGATCAGGCTAATATCAATACTGGTAGCAGATGACCATGCTATGGTCAGGGACGGAATATCTGCAGTACTCTCATTGCAAAAGGATATGAAAGTAGTAGGTGAGGCCGTCAATGGACAGGATGCACTCGAGAAAGTGTTGCGGCTTGTGCCAAACGTGGTATTAATGGATATAGTCATGCCAGTGATGAGCGGGTTGGAAGCTACGAAGAAAGTCAGCAAAGACTTCCCTCAGAGCAGAGTTCTAATTCTAACTCAGTATGACGAGGAAGAGAATATGCTTGTTGCCAAGCAGGCGGGAGCATACGGCTTTATCCCAAAGAGAGCTGCGAGTGCAGAACTCACCACCGGCATCAGGGCTGTGTATGGAGGAGAATTCTTCCCGGCGTCTTTTGCCGAGGTAGCTGCCAGCTAGAGATGAGAGCAGCGCGGGAGGGTTTGCGCTCAGACGTGCTACCATGTCATGCGCTGCTCTTGAGCTTGATGCCAGGCTCTATTCAGGCAATCTGCAGCTAGCGGCAGCAGGGGAAAGGCGCGAATATTTTCGTGGCTTTGAGCTGATAAGTATCAGGCAGGGCTAAAAGTGTGGGGAGCCTGCTTTCTACCAGGCTAGCCAGGGTGCTGCCTCAAGTTATCTTTGGCCTCGGCCTGCTGGCTTTTCTCTGTCCCCTGTTTCTTCCCTATTTCTTTGAGGCATTGCCAGGTCAACCTCTGCTCCTTGGGCTTCTTGGTACCCTTGGTAGAAGCTTTCAGGCTGTTCTAATGTTCAAGGGTGCGCTGCAGTAACGGCTGCATTTTCATATTCCAGTAGTAACGTCTCAATAAGCTTCTTGACAGAGATGATTTTATCTATCCTGTAGGTATTAGCCCCGGCAAAGGCGAATCCTTTTTCAAGTATCCCCTTTTTAGCATTGGTCAAGGCAACACAAATACAGTACGGCGAATTGTCAACATCGCAGGTCTTCAGACACTTCCAGGGGCACTTGATTGGTTTCTTAATTCCCGCTGCTATCTCCTCAAGAAACCTGTTCTTTATGGCTCTTGCCGGCAATCCAACTGGGCTATCAATTATAGCAAGGTCCTCTTTTTTACACTTTACATATGCCTCCTTAAATTGTATGGAAGCATCGCACTCGTGAGTTGCCACAAACCTGGTTGCCATCTGTACTCCCTGAGCTCCTGATTGGATAAACTTATGAATATCGGCACCTGTATACACACCCCCGGCGGCGATTACGGGAATGCTTTTATTGAAGCTCTGCTCATATGGTTTTGTCACAGAGATTACTTCCGGCAGTATCTTTTCCAGTGTGTAGTCAGGGTTAGAGATATGTTCCTTTTTGAATCCGAGGTGCCCACCGGCTAATGGGCCCTCAACAACCAGGGCATCAGGTACATGATTGTAGTGCCTCACCCAATATTGAAATATCAACTTTGCCGCCCTGGCAGAAGATACTATTGGAACA
>SDBS01002826.1_pt1 | contig 17172 bp, 11 predicted proteins | sample 2277091 | NCBI WGS metagenome assembly SDBS01 (sample SAMN10404972, study PRJNA504765) | marine sediment metagenome | isolation source: marine sediment core GS10_PC15, 163 cmbsf | place: Arctic Ocean: Southern Knipovich Ridge | collected 2010 | reverse complement strand
AGAGCGCCCTCGCTGGCCTTTAGTCGCTCGCGATAGTCCGCGATACAGTGGAGGGGCGTTCCTGATCAGGTCTGCTCTGCCGGCTAATGCATTGACAAGGGCAGAAAGAAACCGTATAATATAATTGAGTGCGGGACCGGATTGGCTTACGGCTTTTGTGGTGGTAGAGCTGAGCCGGTTGTGTGGACTTCGATTCTCCAGTTCGGGTACAAGTCTCCTCGCGTGCGACAGGGGCCCTCTGAGCGATCGGCAAGGTTTTGCTGGGTGCTCGCTTCTCGACTCATAGATGCGGTCGCCAGCTAACATACGGAAGGACTGAAACTGCTATGCCGAGCGATAAACTGAACAGCGAGCAGGAGCGTTTGGAGCAGGAGCTCGAGAAAGCCAGGGAGGAGTTGGCTTCGTTGGAGAAGGTCCTGGAATCCAAGGCCGACTATGACCTTGGCGAGGGAGACCCTTCCATCTACGAGTGGGAGCTCAACTTGGCTCGGCGGGAACGACTGGAAGAGAAGATCGGTGCCTTGGAAAGCGCTCTGGAGAGGGCGAAGAAAGGCACGTATGGTATCTGCGAGGAGTGTGGAGAAAAGATCGACCCCGAGCGATTGCAGATTCTGCCCCAGACTGCCCTGTGTGTGCGCTGCGCCGGCGCCAAGCAGTCCTAGATTCTAGACGGCAATGGCTACTGTCCTTTTCCTGAAACTCTGGAGGCACTCCATTGTTATTCATAGCTCTCTCGTCGCCCGTTGAACGTTGAGGTATCGATGGGGGGAGGGGAATCATCGTACAGGTTCGCTCAATGGGGCTGTGGCTCGCTAGTGAGTGATACTGCGGGGTTGCCGTGACGGAATTCTATACGGCTTGACCTTTCCTCCTCGATCAAGGCACAGGATCAATCCTCCACCAGATTCGGAGAATGGCTGGCCTCTGAAGGAGAGGCCGGTGCTTGCTGTCGTGTGGCCCTCTTGGATAGCACCCTGATGATCCAGAAGCCACCGATGAATAGCACGATGAAGGCGATGGCTGCCAGGTCAAAGTACTTGTCCAAGAACTCCTTCACTGGCTCACCGAACACCATAATTACCAGCCCTACCAGGAAAAAGCGTCCTCCCCGGCCTATGAGGGAGGCCAGCATGAAGCGCTTGAAATCCAGCTCGAAGGCCCCCGCTGAGATGGAAAAGAGTTTGTAGGGAATGGGAGTGAAGCCGGCCACACCTACCGCCCAAACGTCGTAGCGTTGGTAGTAATCCTGGACCAGGGCGATCTTGTCTTCACTGAAAAAGCGTTTGAGTATCGGGCGTCCTCCTTTGTTGCCGATGAAAAAGCCAAGTATCCCTCCCAGGAGGGAGCCCACCAGCGCCACGGCAGCGAAGACCAATGCCTGGTGAGTCTGAGCCAGAGCCAGAGGGATCATCAGCACGTCAGGTGGCACCGGAAAGAATGATGACTCGGCGAAGGCTATGGCAAAAAGGGCCCCCAAGCCGTATGGGGTGTTGGCCCAACTTGCGGTCCACGCTACTACATCACGCAGAATATCCACGGTTACTCCTCGTCGAAAACCCAATCGTCGATTTGGCAGCCAATTGAGGTGCAAAAGAGCCCAGTGGTTTGGGCTAACTTCTCATGGAGCGGGTGATGGGATTCGAACCCATGACATCCTGCTTGGGAAGCAGACACTCTACCAACTGAGTTACACCCGCTCAACGGTTGCAAGTATAGTCGCTTCAAGTTGGCAATGCAAGCACCTCGTGTGCTCAGTATGCCCGGAGTGTGTATGATGTCCTGGGCGCTATGCTATAGGGTCAAGCCTTGTCCTGCCGGCTTTCGCTCTGTATAATAGCTCGGTTTTGCCGTGTGAATCATAGTGCAAACGTGTCTGGCAATATCTTCAAGGAGGTTCTTCGATAGCGATGGCGAAAAAGTGGGTGTACTTGTTCAATGAAGGCAAAGCGGAGATGCGGAACCTTCTGGGCGGCAAGGGTGCAAACCTGGCTGAGATGACCAACATCGGCCTGCCCGTGCCTCCCGGGTTTACCATCACCACCGAGGCGTGCAACACGTACAACGCTCAGGGCAACGAGTTCCCCGACGGGATGTGGGATCAGGTTCTGGAGGCCCTCAGAGAGGTGGAGAGGGAAACCGGGAAGAAGTTTGGGGACAAGAAGAACCCGCTTCTTCTTTCCGTGCGTTCCGGAGCCCGGGCCTCCATGCCTGGCATGATGGATACGGTCCTCAACCTGGGCCTCAATCCCGAAACGCTGAAGGGTTTGGCTAAGCTGACCGAGAACCAGCGTTTGGCGAATGACGCCTACCGGCGGCTGATCCAGATGTTTGGCCGCATCGTGATGGGCGTGAAGGCGGGCGGGGGTGAGGAAGATCCTTTCGAGAAGATCCTGGGCGAGTACAAGGCGAAAATCGAAGGAGGCCAGGATACCGATCTCACCGCCGACATGCTGGCCGAGATAGCGCTCCGGTTCAAAGAGGTTCTCAAAGAGAAGGCCGGCCGAGAGTTCCCCGACGATCCGTATGAGCAGTTGCGGATGGCGGTTGCGGCGGTCTTCGGTTCTTGGATGGGCAAGCGGGCGGTGGACTATCGGAACTTCAACAGGCTTCCCCATAATTGGGGCACGGCTGTGAATGTTCAAACTATGGTCTTCGGCAACATGGGATCCGATTCTGGCACCGGCGTGGCATTCACCCGGAACCCGGCAACCGGTGAAAAGGCTCTCTACGGCGAGTACCTGGTCAACGCCCAAGGCGAGGATGTGGTATCGGGAATCCGCACGCCCAGCCCGATCGGTCACCTGAAGGGCCAGTGGCCGAAGATCTATGAGGAATTCTCCCGCATTTGCGATGTTCTGGAGAAACACTACCGCGATGTGCAGGATATGGAGTTCACGATAGAGAAGGGGCGGTTGTGGATGCTCCAAACACGCACGGGCAAGCGAACGGGGGCCGCGGCGGTGAAGATCGCAGTGGACATGGTTGGGGAGGGTCTCATCGACGAGGAGGAGGCGGTGATGAGGATCGACCCTCTGTTGCACGTGAATCAGCTTCTTCTGCCTCGATTCGATCCCCAAGAAAAGATGAACGCCGCGGAGCGCTTTCTGGCCAAGGGTCTCAACGCTTCCCCTGGCGCGGCTTCAGGTGTGGTGGCCCTGACCGCCGACACGGCCGAGGAATGGGGGAAAGAGGGCAGGGATGTCATCCTGGTCCGGCCGGAGACCGCGCCCGATGATGTGCATGGCATGCTCGAGTCACGTGGGATTCTGACCCAGCGCGGGGGGGCCACCTCCCACGCTGCCGTGGTCGCTAGGGGGCTGGGCCTTCCCTGTGTGGCAGGGTGCGAGGCTATTCGGGTCGACTTGGATAGGAGGTTGTTCAGCGTCGATGGGAAAGCGGTCAAAGAGGGGGATGTGATCTCCATCGATGGAACCACCGGCGAGGTGTTCGCTGGGCCGATCGCGACCATCGCCCCCGAGTTTGAGAAGGAAGAGGATCTGGTCACCCTGCTGGCGTGGGCTGACAAAGCTCGGAAGCTGGGTGTGCGCACCAACGCGGACTATCCCAAGGACGCAGCGATTGCCCGGAAGTTCGGAGCCGAGGGAATCGGGCTGACCCGCACGGAGCACATGTTCTTCGAGGAGGATCGGTTGCCCGTGGTTCAGCAGATGATCCTCGCCAAGTCGGGCCAGGAGCGGCAAGCGGCGCTGGACAAGTTGTTGCCCGTTCAACGGGGAGATTTCGAGGGCATCTTCGAGGTGATGGACGGATTGCCCGTTATCATCCGGCTCATAGACCCGCCTCTGCACGAGTTCTTGCCCAGCTACGAGGAGCTGTTGGAGGAGGTTGCCATCCTTCGTTGCAAGGGGGATAATCCCAAGGAGCTGGCGGAGAAAGAAGCCCTTCTGGGTGAGGTGTCGGCGATGAGGGAGGCCAACCCCATGCTGGGGCTTCGCGGGTGCCGTCTGGGCATAACTATGCCGGGCATCACCGAGATGCAGGTTCGAGCCATCTTCCAGGCGGCCTGTCGTGTGGCGAAGCGGGGCATCGACGTTCATCCTGAGGTCATGATCCCATTGGTCGGCCACGTCAACGAGCTCAAGTTGCAGCGAGAGACTCTGGAGAAGGTGGCCGAGGAGGTCATGGAAGAAGAGGGGACCCAGGTCGAATACACGTTCGGCACCATGATCGAGCTCCCACGAGCCGCCTTGACCGCGGGCGAGATCGCCCAGTATGCTCAGTTCTTCTCCTTCGGCACCAATGACCTCACCCAGACCACCTTCGGCTACTCCCGCGACGATGCCGAGGGCAAGTTCCTTCTGAAATACGTGGAGGACAAGGTCTTGACCTTGGACCTGGGGGATGAGCAGGAGATTGCCGCCAATCCCTTCCAGAGCCTCGACCGAAAGGGCGTGGGCAGGTTGATCCGGATCGCCGTCGAGGAGGGTAGGGCCGCCAACCCTGACCTGGAGATGGGCATTTGCGGCGAGCATGGTGGAGATCCAAGCTCCATCGAGTTCTGCCACCAGGTGGGTTTGGATTACGTCAGCTGCTCCCCTTACAGGGGTCCCGTCGCCCGCGTGGCCGCGGCGCAAGCGGCTATCAAGGACGAGCGCGAGGTCGGCTTCAAAGACGTCTGATCCCCACCGACAAAGCCAGAATGAAGGGTTGCCCGGCACGGGTGACCCTTCATCGCCCCGGGGTAGGATTCGCCCGCTTTTGACTTGCGTCTTGCGCACTGTGTATAATGTGCGCGCTGATCGATTTGGCGCCATGTCGAGGGAGCGACAGTGAGCCTATCGGAGGAAGTTAAGGAGCGGCTGGATATCGTGGATGTGATATCCGGGTACGTGCCGCTGGCCAAGGCGGGCCGCAGTTTCAAGGGCCTGTGCCCGTTCCACACCGAGAAGACGCCATCATTCTTCGTCTTTCCCCATACCCAAACCTGGCATTGCTTTGGAGCATGCGGAGAGGGCGGAGATATCTTCACTTTCCTCATGAAGATGGAGAACATGGAGTTCCGTGAGGCTTTGCGGGTGCTGGCGCAGAGGGCGGGAATCCCCATGGCGGCTCACACCCCCAGGAATGAGGCGGAAAAGCAGAAGCTGGAGACGCTGCGCGCCATAAACTCGGCGGCCGCCACCTACTTCCATCACCTGTTGCAGAACTCCGAGGAGGGCGCGGCTGCTCGCGACTACTTGGCCGGGCGCGGCCTCGCCGAGGGGGCGGTTAGATCCTTCCGATTGGGCTACGCTCTGGACCTCTGGCAGGGCCTCCTGCAATACCTTCGCGAAAGAAGTTTCGATTCCGGGCAGATCCTGGAGGCGGGTCTGATCCTGGAGCGGGACGGGGGCGGCTACTACGATCGCTTTAGGGGGCGACTGATCATTCCCATCAGGGACTACGATGGGAATGTGGTGGGATTCAGCGGGCGGGTGTTGGACGATTCGCAGCCCAAATACATGAACTCGCCCCAGACACCCTTGTTCGACAAGGGGAGTATCTTGTTCGGCGTGGATCAGGCTAAGCGGGAGATCAGGCTCAAAGATCAGGTGGTCATCGTCGAGGGCTACATGGACGTGATGATGGCTCATCAGGAGGGGCGAAAGAATGTCGTGGCCTCTATGGGAACGGCCCTCACCTCCAAGCAATTCAGGGTCCTCAACCGTCTCAGCAAAAGGTTCATCCTGGCCCTCGATGCCGATGCCGCGGGACAACAGGCGATCGAGAGGGGAATAGAGGTCGCCTGGGAGAGCCTGGATCGCCATCGGCTGCCCGTGCGCTCGAGGGGGAGGCGGCCCGAAAGCGAGTACCATCTCGATGCGGAGCTCCGAGTCCTGGTGGTGCCTGAGGGCAAGGATCCAGATGATATCATTCGCGATGACGTTTCGGAATGGGACCTCTTGATGGAGAGCGCTCCGCTGGCCATGGATTATCTTTTCGAGAGGACCCTCTCCGGCTTGGATCCTGGTTCGCCCACGGCCAAGTCCAGGGCGGCGGGCAAGCTGCTGCCGATCATCGCTCGAATCGGCGATCGAGTGCAGCAGGCTCATTACATCCAGGAGTTGGCCAGGATCACGCACGTGTCGGAGAAGGAGTTGCTTCACCAGGTTTCCCTTTTCGGGAAACCCTCTGCTCCGGCTGGACCGGATTCGGGCGACAAGCGGGATGAGCGGGAGCCCAGGCGCGGGCCGAGCACCGAGGAGTATTGTCTGGGACTGCTCTCTTTGAGGCCCGATCTGTTGGGGGGAGATCTGGGGATCAGGCCGGAGTTCTTCAGCCGTCCTGAGAACCGGGCCGTTTTCGCCCTCATCGACGCCCAGGCCCGGCGGGGTCGGCCCGGCCCGCGGTCTTTGGGGGAGCTTCGGGAATTGCTGGATTCCCCTTTGCGCGAGCATCTGGATCAGGTTCTGGCGGACGTTGAGAAGTGGCTGCCGGCGTCCGACGAAGCGATCTCGTCCGATCTGGAGAACAGGGTGCTAGAGTTGAGCAAGAGGTATTGGATGCGGAGACAATTAGAACTGCAGTATGCGGTGGGCCAGGACGCGGATCCGGAGGAGAGGCGCGCGCATCTAGAGATGGGCGCACGCTGTTCCAGGGAGCTCAACCGCATCGCTAAGGAGCAGTATCAGAGGACGCTGAAGGGTCAACAGGATTTGCAGAGATCCCTTGTGGAGGGGGGAGCCGGAGGCGGGTAACCGCTGGCCGCGGGAGAGATGGCGATGGCAGCTGGCAGACGCGATGAGCGGACGGAGAAGCTGGATGCCCTTGTGACCAAAGGGATGCGGAAGAAGTCCCTGACCCGAAACGAGGTCTTGGAGATCTTCCCCTGGGTCGAGCCGCAAAGCGAAGAGATCGAGCTGATCTATCAGACCATAACGGAGAGTGGCATAGATGTCGTTGAAGACGATGGAACCCTGTTTCGGCCGCGCAAGTCTGTGACCGCGAAGAAGGTCGAGGACAAGCAAAAGGCCGCTCCAGATATGGAGGGTGAGATCACCAGCGACCCGGTGCGCATGTACCTGCGGGAGATCGGGCGCGTGCCCCTGTTGTGTTCGGAGGATGAGAAAAGGTATGCGATGTTCATCGAGGTGGACCAATACCTCGAGGATATCTCCGATCAGCTTCGGAATGAGCTGGGGAAGGAGCCGAGCGGCCCGGAAAGGGGCAAGCGGATCTACCAGCATCTTTGGAGAAACGGGCATCTCGTGGAGGCTTGCAGCCGGAAGTTGGGAAAGAGCAGGAGTTTCGGAGCCATGACGGGCTGCGCTCTCTGGCTGGGCTCGTTCGACCTGCAGGCGATGGAGGAATCCTCCCTGTTCCTGTATCTGGCGGAGGTGGCGGAGGCGCAGGGGCTGCCGTCGTGGAGAAAGGTGATAGATGGGGTGGTGGAAGCCAGCCTGTGCCTGCGGCTGCTGTCGCCCGAGAGCCTCCAGGCTATCGAGAGGATGTTCCAGCGACGAGGGAAGCTCCCGGTCCCCAGCGATCTGTCGCGAACCTTCGGACGCCTGGAAGAGTCCTTGGAAGCCCATTTCTGCCGCGTCATACGAGAGTCTTCATCAGCCAGACAGGCGTTGGTGGAGGCCAACCTTCGATTGGTGGTGAGCTGGGCGAAGCGCTACATGGGACGGGGGATAGCTTTCCTCGATCTCATTCAGGAGGGCAATATCGGCCTCCTCAGGGCGGTGGAGAAGTTCGACTTTCGCCAGGGGTTCAAGTTCAGCACCTACGCGACCTGGTGGATCAGGCAGTCCGTAAGCCGCTCCATCGCCGATCAGGGCCGCACCATCCGGCTCCCCGTCCACATGGTTGACGCTGTCAATAATCTCCTGGGAACCACTCGCACGCTGGTCCAGGAGCTGGGGAGGGAGCCCACCTCCGAGGAGGTGGCTCTGGCGATGAACCTTCTTCCGCCCAGCGATAAGAGGATGGTGGAGGAGGCCAAGGAGGCGAACGCGCCTCTGGATCCGGTGCTGGAGAGGCGGCTCAAGCGGGCGTCAGCCAAGATCCAGCGAACCCTTCGGATGTCCCAGGAGCCTATGTCGCTGGATATGTCGGTGGGGGTGGAGGAGAACAGCTTCCTGGGGGATTTCATAGAGGATGAGTCGATTCCCAAACCCCTGGACACCGTCTGGGACGGCATGCTCAAAGATAAGATGCGGGATGCGCTGGATTCGCTGACCGAGCGAGAGTGCAAGGTGCTGCGCATGAGGTTCGGGCTGGACGACGGCCAGACGCGGACCCTGGAAGATGTGGGCCAAGCCCTCAGCGTCACACGGGAGAGGGTTCGCCAGATCGAGACCAAGGCGCTGCGCAAGTTGAGACACCCCAGAAGCAGCAAGAAACTGAGGGACTTTCTCAGCTAGCTGCCCTTGCGTCATCTCCGGCTTGGGTTTGCCGCCGACCCACTAACTTGACTGCTGGCCGACGGACCAATATAATTCATTGCGATCCTCGGTAGCTCAATCGGTAGAGCAACCGGCTGTTAACCGGTTTGTTGTAGGTTCGAGTCCTACCCGAGGAGCCAAGGCAAAATTCACGAACTCCTTGAGGTTCGTGGTTAACGGATAGATCGAGGAAAGCGGAGGGCGATGGAGCCGCGCCTCCCACGTTTTTGCAAGGGGTTACGCCGTGGCGGACATGGCAACCGATTCTCCGGTTCGAGAACGAACGCTTGGGTTGCACTCGCAACCCAGATGGTTGCAGGCGAACCCCACACATATCTTCTTCGAACTCTACGATTCTCCGTTTAATACCTCGCCTTGTTCAACAACTAGGTTGCAGGCGGGGTACCCAAGCATGCGATTTCGAACTTGTCAAGGGGTTAATTCTCAAAAGGAGCAGGGCCATGCCACAGTCTTACACTGAATTGCAGCATGAGATTGATGCATTAACACCTACTTTTGGCAGGCATGCTTTCTTGCTCTATGCGATGGGGCTACGTCTTGGTATGCTTGATTATGAAATTCTCTGGAGTGAATCGCTACTTGACGGTCCTGACGACAAGAAAATTGACTTTTTTCATCTTGATTTTGATGACGGTATCGCAACTGTTGCCCAAGCATACTGCGCGGACGATTGGGATACTCCAGAGCCTCCTGCCAATAAGGCTTCGGACCTGAACACGGCTTTAGCTTGGCTTCTGGAAAGCGAACTTGACTCAATTCCCCGTGAAAGTGTTCGTGCCGCTGCAGAGCAGCTGCGGGATTCGCTGCGGAATAGAGAAATTACGCGGCTTGAGGTCTTCTATGTTCATAACCTCCCTCATTCGGTGAACGTAGATGCGGAACTAGGTACCGTACAGCGCTCAGCGCAACGTCTCCTTGAAGCTTACTCCGTCGGAGGCGGTACTCGGCCTGAATGTATTACCCGCCAAGCCGACCGGGGTGAGGTGGAAAAGTGGCGTAGGACGACACACGAGACGGTGTCTGTCCACGACACTATTACACTTAGTTCTTCATTTCCTCCACAGTTAATCCTTTCGGCTGAGTGGCAGGCCGCTGTCGCTGCTGTTCCAGCATCGGAGCTCGTGGAACTTCGAACCAAGTACGGTGAAGCACTCTTTAGCGCCAATGTGCGTGACTACCTAGGGAGCCGACAAACAGCGCGCAACATCAATCGCCAGATCGAGAGGACGGCTTTAGAGCAACCACGCAACTTTCTCGTCTATAACAATGGTATCACCATTTTGACGTATGGTATTCATATTGAGGACAATAAGCTGATCCTCTCTGGAATTGCTGTTATTAATGGTGCCCAGACGACAGGAAGCCTTGCCCAAGCGGTTAACCGAGGTGAGATCTCGAAGGCAGTGGTGCTTGTGCGTGCGATCAAGTGCAACGACCCTACACTTGTTGATGAGATTATCCGTTATAACAATACTCAAAATCCAATCAAAGCTTGGGAACTCAGGGTTATCGACCCTATTCAACGGCGCTTGAAAGAAGAATTTGAACAGTTTGGACTCACCTATCAACTCCGACGTGGAGGCGGAAGACGTCGTCCCGATGACATCAGTTATGAGCGTCTCGGCCCATTTTTGAGTGCTTTCTACGGAGATCCAATTGCTGCGCATAAGAATAAAACTGAACTTTTTGAGAGCGAGGCGAAGTATCGAAAGTTATTTGATGAAAATTCTGATATCCGTAACCTTGTATTCGCGTATCGTCTCGGGACAGCAGTGGCGAGAACCAAAGCGCTCCTTAAAGCAAAGGTCGATGACGGAACTGCCACAGAAGACGAAGTTGCGAAGTATCAGTATTTCCGTTATGGGGCGTTTGCCTTTGTGTTGATCCATGTGTGCGCTGAGATCATCGGACTTCTCCTCGAAGCCCAAGAAGTTAGCTTCAAAAAGCAAGTTAGACTTCCCGATGACCTTCTCCGCGATAGTGAGCGTAGCGAGGAACTTTTTGTGCAACTCTGTGAGGTTGCCCTTGGACCGATCCATATGTACCTTAGCGGGAAAGACGCGTATAAGATCCTTAAGACCCAGACTGGTGCAGAGAAACTTGCCAGACATGCGCGCACCATAGTTGAACAAGTCAAGCAAATGAAGCCTGACACATACTCGATGTTCACCGACGTGTTGAACATCGGATAGATGCCCTTGTTTGCTCCTTTTCCGGCAAATTGTCGAAATTATTAAGGGCAAGTTCTGTAATCAGTTGTGCCGCTTCCCTGCTTATCCAGCATTTTATTTCGAGTTCATATCTGGTTAAGGGAGGAAAGGGCCTCATTCTTCGAACTCTCCGATTCTCCGTTTCACAGCCCGCCTTATTTGACAACTAGGTTGCGAGTGGAGTCCCTACCCGACATTTCAAATTCCCCTCCGGTAGGTAACGCAGCGAAGGCCGGTGTCGCGACCCGGCTGACACGCGAACCACCAGACGGGGGGATGGCCTTGATTCGCCCGCATTCCCAACCCAGCCCCGGCGCACAAACGACGATCTGGGCTACGCGAGCGGCTGTCCCAATCCGACTGCGGGGAGCGCGATGTCGCCTCTTAAGGGCTGATGGCCTCTTTTCTATCCGCGTCCATCTGGGAGCAGATGGCGCCATCTGCTCCAGACCCGGAAAGCAGCGACTACTGAGCCCAAGACCTGTCGGGGAGATCTCCCCTGTCCACGTAATGTTGGATCTCGGCTATGGTCAGGTTCTCGAGGCCCAGGTCAGCCACGGAGCGGCCCCGCTTGTGGTAGTCTGTGCCGTGAACGACCCTGGCCAGGAGGATGACGCTGTCGATGGCGCGAGTCGAGATCCCGGGCCGTGGGTGGCCATCCAGGTCTCGGTGCGGCCTTCTCAACTATCCCCGTTCTCTGCTCCAGGCACGTTCAAGCTTTTCCCTCTCGGCCTTTGCGTTCGGTGGCGTCACGGATAGTGCCTCGATGCAGCACGCTCCCATCACTGGCTCGCCCCACGGTTGTAGTGATTAGGCAGCCCATCTCCGTCCCGCCCCTCTTCCGCAGCTTGACCTCAAAGTCCTTGATGAACCCCTTCTGACCCAACTCCTGAGTGTGTCTCTCTCGGTCGGCAGGATCGGCGTATCTCTCCCGAGCGTTCTGTCTTACCATCTCTTCCCTGGTGCAGCCGAAAAGGTCCAGCGCCGCCTGGTTGAACTCAATGGTTCTGCCGTCTGGGTGGGTAAAGACGATTGCGTCTAGCGACTCCTCGAAGAGGCTGCGGTATCGCTCCTCGCTCTCCCGCAGCGCCTCCTCAGTCCTCTTCCACTTGGTGATATCTCGGGTGATGCCTTGGTACAGAAGGCTCCCGTCGCCGACCAGGTACGAAGTTGTGGAGTTCAGGCAGATCATTTCCGTCCCATCCTTCTTGCGGAGCTTAACCTCAAAGTCTTTGACATAACCCGTTTCCTCGATTTCCCAGAGGAATCTCTCGCGGTCGGCAGGATCTATATACCTCTCCTGAGCATTTATCGCCATCATCTCTTCTCTTGTGCATCTGAAGAGGTCCAATGCTGCCTGGTTGAATTCAATGGTCCTTCCGTCCTGATCGGAGACAAGAATAGCGTCCCTTGACTCTTCAAAGAGACTGCGGAACCGCTCCTCGCTCTCCTTCAGCGTTTCCTCCGCCTCCTTGCGCTCGGCGGTTTCCTGTCGAAGCTGCTCGTTGGCGACCTTCAGTTCGGCGGTGCGCTTCTCCACGAGCTGTTCAAGGTGGTCGCGGTACTGTCTCAGCTCCTCGTTCATTTGTTTGCGCTCTGTGATGTCTCGGATGATCCCCCGATACAGGGTGCTCCCATCACTGGCTATCCGCACGGTTGCAGTATATAGGCAGTCCAGCTCAGTTCCGTCTTTCCTGCGGATCCTTGTCTCGAAGTCCTGAACGGATCCAACTTGCTCTAGCTTGTGGACAAGCGTCTTCCGGTCGGCTGGATTGACGTATCTCTCCTGGGCATTCATCCCCATCAGTTCTTCTCTGGTGAAGCAAAGGAGGTCCAGTGCCGCCTGATTGAAGTCAACGAACTTGCCTTCGGTGGTGGTGACGATGATCGCATCTCTGGATTCCTCAAAGAGGCTGCGGTACCTCTCCTCGCTTTCTCTCAATGTCTCCTCAGCCTTCTTGCGCTCTGTGATGTCTCTGCCGACCTCCACGAATCCTGTCACACCCCGTCCTCGCTTGATCGGTCCTATGCGGTTCGACCACCATCTGGTCCCCTCGGGTGAGGGTATTGAGACCTCATAGGTGATGGTCTCTCCTGAGTCGAGGACGTTTTTCATGGCCTTGAGTAGCAATTCTCGATGGTTCTCTGAAACGTGTTCCGCGAAATATCTACCCAACAGTTCCTCTGGGGCCAGACCCCCTAGAACAAGGTTGCTGAATAGAATTCGTCCGTCCAGGTCCAACAGCACTACGTTGTCCTGCGGGCTCACCGAAGGAAGATACTCTTCCCCAGACTCAAATGGTGGCATCGGTCCGCCGCTCTCAATAGCTTGCAACTCAGCAACCCGTTGGCGCAGCGCCGCCAACTCATCGAGGAGCTGCTCTTTTGTCCTGTCCTCGTCCCCCATGCCATCTGCCTCCTAGAATGGCCGCGAATCCCTCTTGGTCGAGCGCCTTTGTGTCGGAGGCCCGTGGGACTTCGACCTGCTGACCTACGGGCCAGAGTCGCGCGGCCTGACATCCGGTGTGGTTGGCGCAACCCTTTCGGGCTCACAACACCCACATGCTAGCGGGCTGGTCACGACATGGCGCACGACTCAGTCCACTCATGCCTCATTTCGAATGACGCGCTCGTGCGCATGAATAGAATACACCGAACCACTTCCAGCGGCAAGGCCCACTGCGCACAGGGTCGCGCTGAGGGCGGGCGCTGCCAGCGAAAGGTCGGTGCCATTGACCGTTTTCATATCAAAGAGCACGGTAGTCTTCTACGAAGCTCCCGGCAACCGGGAGGAGGCGCTTCGGACGCTCTCAGGCCCATACCTGGCCCGGCCGGGGCCTTGCCACGCTGACGCTAGTTAGCGCTTCGAAACAAGCTCGCAATACGGAAGTCCCAACCCCCCTTGAGCATTCCCAGGCCCAGAGCCAGAGCACGGAGGAAGATCAAGACGGGCGAAACGAGGCCTACTGAGGCGTCTTGGCGCGACGCCTTGATGGCAAAGGGTAAGACGCTGAGAGCAAAGAGCGCTGCAGCCAGCAAGGGCAGCCAGGGAGGAAACACAAGAAGAGATATCAGCAAGAAAGCCAGAGCGATCTGGATTTTCAAGATTTGTGGTGTGTGAGAGTCGCGCAAGACTTTGCTGGGGTGCTGCTGCAGGACCATAACCTTCCAGTAGCCCACGTTTAGCTTCCGTTTGAAGTACGCCACTAGCGTCTCCGGATGACGATGGTAGACCACCGCCCTGGGGTTGAACACCATCTTGTAACCTCGCTCGGCTAGCCGGAAGGAGAACTCTTGATCTTCGACCGATGCGGTGGGGTACCGGGTATCGAATCCTCCCGCGGTTAGGAGGGTCTGCCGCCGATATCCTGCCGAGTAGGTATCGATGAAGTCTATGTACTGCTGCTTCTGCATACGCGCGTACCGCTCCTCATACTCACACTGTACGAAGCGAGGGACGATACCGCTTTGTCGAGTCCGATAAGCACCCTTGACTCCGATCACTTCGGGATCGTCGAAGGGCCCGCTCATCTCAGCGAGCCAGTTCTTGTCGGGCATGCAATCGGCATCGGTAAACAGTACTATCTCTCCCGTTGCCTCCTCGCCTCCCTGGTTCCTGGCCGCCGCTGGTCCTTGATGAGGCTGAGCTATCAACCGCGCTGCGTACTCGGCCACTATCTCCCTGGTCTCATCTTGAGAGCCATCGTCGACTACGATTACCTCGTACCTATCACGCGGAACTGTTTGTGCCAGCAGGCCCTCTAGGCACGCCCCTATGGTGGGCGCGGCGTTGTAGGCGGGCACGATGACAGAGATGTGCATCAACCGTCATCCACCTCCCTCGCCAGTTGGTACAGGTCGACATTCTCCTTCCAGAGGCATAGCAGCCCCGCGAAGATTATGGGTAGCACCACGATGGAGTGCAGGACGAAACCGTAGGCGAGGGCCAGGCTCCCTTCCACGCCAACTAGCGAAAGGGACAGGATGCACAGGTAATGAAAGACACCGATGCGCGCCGGGGACGTGGGAACTGCCAAGCCGAGGTGTAGCACAACCAGAACGAGGAGGGAGCTGACTACTAGCGGTGCGTCTATCCCTAGGGCCAGCAGGGCAGTGCAGTTGGTCAGCGCTGCCAGAAACCAGATGGCAACCGACCAGGCTAGCAATCGTGCACTTGCGCCACCAGAGCGCAGCGAGTCGAGACCGTCGACCAGGACCCCCAGGCGCTGTCGCGGGTGGAACCTATCCAAAACCGGCAAGAGTTCGGAGAGGCTGTCTGCCACTCGGAGAATTCTTTGCCTTTGCCTGGTGACGAACAGGATCGCCACGAGCAGGCCAGCCAAGAGAAATGCGGAGACGCTTCCAGATATTCGCAGCCAGTCCGGCAAGGGCATCACCACAAACAGCGAAGCCAGGACCACTAGGAGCATGAGGCCATCCAGCAGTTTCTCCACCACGATGGTGCCCAGAGCGAACAGCTTGTCCTGCCCGTCCGTCTCCCCGATGAGGTAGGCGCGGGCCAGCTCGCCCAGCCTGGCGGGGAGCAAGCCATTGATCATCTGACCTATCACGAGAGCCGATAGAAGCCCCCGGAAGCTGGGGCTTCGCTGCGAGGGGTAGAAGAGAAGTGCCCAGCGTCGGGCCTTGGCTCCCGTGGTTGCCGCTACGGTGAGCAGCCCTAGAGCTACTAGATATGGATCCGTCTTGGCCAGCGCTGCCACGACAGGCGATGGATCCACTATCCTGAGAGCCAAGACCAGCAACAGCACGCCTGTCGCCAGGCCGATCCCCAGGGATACCTTTCGCACTGTTTCCCTACCGATCATCGCAGGGAACCCTCATGACTTGATGTTCTGGGTACTGGTGACCTTCGCCCCCGCCTGGCCGTTGCGCCATATGTTCAGGGGCGGTAAGGTTGAGGTTGGCATTGCATCTCAATGGGAGGACACATAGCTGGCATACGCCAGTCCCAGAGGAGTTATGTGCCCGGTTTCCGGATCGAAGAGGTTGCCCGTCGAGTAGACCGTATCGCTGAGGCTATACCAGGCCCAGCGCTGCACCAGCCGGTTGCCGTCAGCAGCGTATCCCAGGGAGTTATCAGTGGCGGTGAGGAAGTAGTCGAAGCTGGCGTACATGAACTTCTTGACCTTCTCATATGGGAAGCCGTAGTCGGCAGGCATCAAGATGCCGTATTCGGAGACGATCAAGGGCTTTTCCCTCTCCCCGTGGACCTTCATCCATCGTCGAAAGGCTACAATCTGTTCTCGAAATGTCTCTATGTCATCGTGATCATGGATCTCATAGAGGCGGCCTTGGTCATCGGAGATGCCAGGTGGGATACCCACGCCCCAGGATTCTCGCTCCTCCCGAAGGATGAAGTTATGGACATTCCAGACGTCCACCGGGATCATCTGGCCGTAGAGATCCTGATAAGCCTCAATGATCATGTCCAAGTACTGCAGTCGTAAGGGAGTAACCTGGGAAACGCCACCGATCGCCACCTCGCAGGTCGGGTCCGTGCCCTTGAGAAGGCTGTATGCCTCGTGATAGGCACGCGCATAGTCGGCCGGGGCGGTGTTATCCTGCCAAATGACGTCCGGCTCATTGCCGATAAGCCATAATGAGCCCGGGTTCTCCCGGATAATGCTTTCCAGTTCTCGTCCACCGGGGTTGAAACTGGCGCCCTGCACCCGTATCATCTGCGCGTAGTCCATCCCTTGGGGTCGGGCAGGGTGGAGATCGGACCGCCAATCGAGGTACCATCCGGCATCGAGTTGCTCCACAGCGAACTGATCTATGGGCGACACGGCAACACCAAACCCGAACCTGTTCCTTGTGGACATCAACGACGGCAGGCGTGTGTCGACGGCAGGTGGTGTTTTGGCTGTGGGAGTCGCAACAGGTTCTGGCGGGGAAGTGGAAGCTGGCTCCACCGTTGGCGGACTCGGCTCAGTCGTTTGCGCCTCAGTTGTGGTGATGAGCTCCGCCGCGGGCAGCGTGAGTTCCGTCGTAGGCTCACGGGTCGGGGCCCGCGTCGGTATCAATCGTTCGCGCGGGGTCGGTGGCACTGTGGGAGAATCCTGCGGGGGAGCCAGGATCGCGGGACTGAGTCTCGACCCCAGATACAGGAATCCTGCCATGAGCGAGAGCGCCAAAAGGATGAGCCCCCCTATTAGTAGACGCCGATTCCTTGTTGTCCTGGCAACCCAGATGGCCATCAGTGCAATGCCTACTAGCAGCCCCGCCGTGAATAGGAGCAGCGATTCGGCCCTTCCGAGTCCCGATGAAGGCGTGGCTTGGGGAGGTGGAGACGGTCTTGTCGTGGCTGCTGGGGCAGGAGCAGTAGCCGTGTAGGAGGGCGTCTGAGAGGGTGTGTGAGTGGGCGTGTCGGTCGGCGCCACCACAGTGATCGTCGGTGAGGCCGTCTCGATGGCTGGGGTCGGAGAAACCGGAGCGACCGTAGGGGAGGCCGCGGGCGCGAGGGCTGCAGTCGGAGTCGGCGCCAAGCTGGAGGCCGGTGTCGCGGTCGGCGCAACGGTTGGGCTAGCTGTGGC
>SDBS01002825.1_pt1 | contig 17174 bp, 21 predicted proteins | sample 2277091 | NCBI WGS metagenome assembly SDBS01 (sample SAMN10404972, study PRJNA504765) | marine sediment metagenome | isolation source: marine sediment core GS10_PC15, 163 cmbsf | place: Arctic Ocean: Southern Knipovich Ridge | collected 2010 | reverse complement strand
CACAAATGTCGTTGTCCGGCGAAAAGCCCCAGCTCTTCCTCTCCCTGGACGTGGAGGCGGACGGTGAGGAGCCCGGCATCAGCAATCTGTGGTCCGTGGGACTGGCCGGATTCACGGAGGGGGGCGAGTGCGTGTTCGAGTACGAGGCGAATCTGCACGATTTGCTGGACCACCGACCGACACCGAGCACAATGGAGAATTTTTGGAACAAACCAGAGCAAGCGGAGGCGTTGGCATATGTGCGCTCCAACTGCCGGGATCCGGCCGAGGTGTTTTCGGAACTGCGCATCCGCCTTCTGGCGCTGAAGAGCGAGTACAAGGTGGTGAGAATTGGATATCCGGCCTCGTATGATCTCAAGTGGTTTGGCTACTATTTTGTGCGATTCTGTGGAGATAATAGTAATCCTTTGGAGTACGGTTGCCGCGACATTGGCTCGTACGCGTGGGGGGCGAGCGGAACCCGGCGCCCGTGGAATGACACCATCAAGGCGAACATGAAACGATGGGCAGATCCGCGATTTTCGCACACGCACCGCGCTCTGGACGACGCAAAGGAGCAGGGAGGGACATTTGTGAACATGTGGCGAGAGAGCACCGGACAGTCTCCTCTCAAATACCATAGTGCATGCAATAGCACAGGCGAGGTGGTGGCAATGTTCCTGTCCCGTGGCGAGTGCATTGACCACGTGAAAGATGTGCTCCACGGCCAAGGGTCCTGGATCCCGGGCGAGTACACATCGCTGCAGGACTTTCAGATGCGTGGCGGGGACTATGAGTGGCGGGCGAGTTGAGGGGAATCGATCATTATTGCTGTACATATTTTAACGCCCACGACATATCGGGGGTTCGTGGTATGCCATGTGAAAGTCCAATACAGAATATACATGGAAATGCATCTTTGGGTAATATACCAGTCTCTTTGAATCGTGTCCATTCATCTGGAGGCAACCATTCGCGCAACAAAACAATTTTATCGGAAAAACGAGTCAACGAACAACACTGGCCACCTCGTACACACGGACGCAACACACTGTCAGACGTGTACAAGAGGGTCGGCAAAAGTTGATCGAATTCTTTTTGCGTCCAAACACGTAATGTTGGTCGCTGTTCAGAGTGAAGTGCGCGTTCGACATGCCAATCTAAATATAGTCTGCGTTCCATGAGCGTGTGTAAATCATTCTCGTCTTTTTGGAGTGCTCGAGTGTCCACAGATGAAGGTATCGGTGTGCTCTCCTTGTTGTTTTTCACATTCGATTGGTGTATACGATGAAAATCAGCGAATGATTGAATATTTAAATTTGACATGTGATGTTTTCTGGGGGCGGAAGGGGTATTCATTTTTATAAAGATCGTTAGACATGGCGTGCAATTAAAAAGATCTCAATCATAACAACATCACTCGACCGATGCATTCCGCTTCAACATTTGCGACACTGCCGCCCCCATGAGCGCCCGCGGATAATCATCCCCGCACACCAGACACGGCCGCGACAGTGTGGGCAGTCCCCCGCTCTCCTTGTAGGCCGTCCACTGGTCCGGGGACAGCCACTCGCGCATCACAATGGACCGAGTGGGCATGCGCACACGCGCTCGGCACCGCTTGCCCCGCGCACACGGGCGCAGTGCACCGTCAGGAGTGTGCAGAAGTGTGGCCATGTCTACGGGCGCATTGTGGGGTCGATCAATGAGCGCCCGCACCCCCACCATGTCCTCCTCTGTAATGGCCACATTCACGCCCGTTACGACGGCGCGCGGCGGCGGAGGCGGTGGTGTGTGTACGGGTACTTGGACAGGAGCGGGCGCAGGGACACTCGCCGCCACTTCACCCTTGTCCCCCTCCTCCTCCGTTGTAGGTACGGAATGTTTGAATTGGCCGGCGCTGAAAACCCCGGAAAATGACTGGAATGCAGTGCTTGACATTGCGCGGGTGTGTCTGTTGGGCCGGGATCGCGCGCTTTTTATAGGCCCCATTGAGTGCGATCTGGTGCCAAAAAAGATCTGTCGGGGTTGATGTTGTATAAAAAACCCCCGAGAGGCACACACACACCACCATGTCCACCCCTCCAATGGAGATTCCAATGGGGCCACTCATGCCAGCACTGGACACAGAGCCGCCACCGACCTTTCTGGCACGGATGGGGGGGCGAATGCCTCCCGGAGACCGCATACGGCATGCGATGCTAAGGGAAGCGCTCACGGCCCCGGTGCCGGGCACGTACAAGGTGTGCGATGGGCAGGGCGTGGTGGTGGCCGCATTCCTCCGCCTTGACGAGTGTTTAGAGTACATTCGGAAGAGGATGCAGGGGGGTGGCGACTGGATTCCGGGCGAGTACATGTCGGTGCAGGACTACCGGGAGCACGGAGGCGGCTGAGAATAGCGCGATCTTTCGCGAAATAAAACTCTTTTTGGAAAATGCTCCGCCGCCCCCGCCCCCAAATGTCCCTGAGCAAACGGTCGCGACTCGCGCACACCCAAGCCGATGTGTACGATATGGTGGACTGGCTGCTGCGCGAATGCACCGAGTACGACGTGGACAAGGGGCCGGACGAACAATTCTCCACCGTGACGTGGATCACGGTTTCGAGGCAGGAAGGACGGCGGTTTATCGTTCTTGGATCCAGGGCACACGATATGGGAGATTTAGCAAAAAATATCACAAAAGGAATGCGTCCCGTACGCATAAGTCAAGGGGAGGCGATACGCATGTTACGCACTCTACAGAATCGTCCCCAGCCTGCCCTGGTGGACTGTCCAGATGGGCGTACATTCAATCCGTGTCTGGCCGTAGATTTAGTGGCCGAGTGGCGGACGTGTCGTGAGAAGCAGGAACGCCACATCCTGCGCTGGATTGCATGCGAACTGGCCAACTATGATCCTGATGAGTTGCCGGAAGAGCAAACAAATGAGAGAATCGCATGGCATACGACGGCGGAATGGAGTTCCGACGAGGCCCACGGACACCACTATCGAATGAATATGAATTACATTGAGATCCGTAAAGGAAATGTGCGCGAATTGGCCGACTATGTGGGGGCGCGAATCCGGGAGCCTCGCGTTCCCCACGACATTGTTCTGCGCACATTGTGCGATCTGGAAAAGCGCACACTGCGCACTGAGCACTATGTGCCGCCATTCGTCGATTTCGAGTCTAAATCCGCGCCCGAAACACGCACAATTCCAGCAGTGATGGAAATGCCCGTTGACGGAAGTAACTACAGCCACGCGAACGGTTACGTGACCTATCTGTGTCTGGCGGTGGAGCTGTTTCGGTCGGGGGTGAAATAAACATTGGGATTTATTCTAGCGGAGCAAGCATGGGCATGTGCTCGCGTGCATCTTTTGAGTCAACGCGCACATACACAGTGTTGTTCGGGAACCCATGAAAATCTTCTGGTCCGTCGTGGTGAAAACACACACTCATTAGCCCGGGACATCTGCGCAACAGGACGTTTAACAGCGTGTCTGGCGAATAAGCGATTCCGGGCCGGAATCTTGTGTAGTTGCCACGGACAGTCATATATCTACCTACAGAGTTTTCAACATTCCAAAGTTCCAGGTGCCTCAGCGGGGTGGGCCATGGCAGCGTTTGGAAAGTGTTGGCAATTCGGGTGAAATGGCACGGAGCGCACAGGCCCAAATGTGTGAGTGCCGGCACACGGGGCAACCACGTGCGCAGATCCAGAGGGACGTTTGATTCAGCTGCGATTTCCCGCAGAGTCCCTCCACACTGGGCGACGAGCGCCCTCCAATCTTGCACGGGCACTCCACACAGTTCCAGTGTACGCAAGTGTGTGCGTGTGCCCACGGCTGTGGAAAGGGGCGCCCAATCGCCGTCTGGCCTCCTGTCCTGGCCGTTAAACACTTCCACACTGAGCACTTGTAGACAATCGCACCGGCCCACCAGTGCTGTGAGGACCTGAGGATCAGCGTTGCTGAACATGTCCAAATACAAAATATGCAGTGTGGTGGCACAGACACTCTCTTGCAGGGTGCGCATGAGAGGGATGCTTGGACACCCCAACATTACACGCCGCAATCGCCGGGCCCGATTCCACAGTTCCGGCGTGTACGTACCGCCACCTCCATCAGCCACTCGCAGTTCACGCAAGTGCGCCCACATTGTGGGGTGCAGTCTGGGAAATAGAGGATTTGAGAAGCTATGAGTCACCAACATCTTGCCCTGTTCGATGGGGCCAAATATCCTGCGCCAGGCCCGGCATGTGCTCGCAATCTGGACAGCCTGCACGGCAACAGCCACAATTGTGCTCTTTTGGAACCATTTCTCGCGATTTACCAGCACCCCGTCCACTGCGTACCGGAGAGTGCGAATGAGCAGCTCCGAGGGCAAGTGCGCGTGAGGAGGGGCCGGCATGGTGTGTGTGTGGGGGCGCCGGATCTTTTGGGAATGCATATTTTTGACACATTCACACGCCACCGCCCCCATTCCCGTATGTCCGTGGAAAACATGTCTGTGGACAAGCTGAACCAACAACTTCACACTGCGTGTCATCGAGGGGATATTGAAGCTGCCGGTCAGGCAATTGAGGGTGGAGCCACTAAATTAAAGGCGGGATTTCAGGTGGCGTGTCACAAGGGACACCGTGCACTCGTGGACACGTTGATGAAGCACGGAGCTGCGGACTGGTGGACCACGGGATTGTTGAATGCGATTAAGGGCAGTCATTACGAACTCGTGGACCTGATGATTGAGCGTGGAGCCACGAACTTGAATGCGGGGCTGTGGATGGCATGCCGCTGTGAAAACCACAAACTCGTAAATCTGATGATTGAGCTGGGAGCCACGGATTGGAACCAAGGACTGGTTGGAGCGTGTGTTGGAGGACACCACGAATTCGTGCACCTGATGATTGAGCGTGGAGCTGATGACTGGAACAAGGGCTTGCGTGCTGCATGTTCTATGGGGCGGTATGAAATTGCACAATTGATGCTTAAGCGCGGAGCCACGGATGTTAGTGGAGGACTGCGGCTTGCTCGTAGAACCAACAGAAAGGTTACTATTCAATTGATGCTCGACCACGGGGCCGTGGAGGCGTGAGTGTGAAAAAAGATCTTGATGGAATGAATATATCAGTCACGCTTCCACTTGCCCCACCATTCCCGTATTCCACGGAAAAATGTCAACCACAGATTTGAACCGTAAAGTTTGCAGTGTACATGGAACTGGGAATATCCAAGAGAACAAACGACTTCACGATGCGTGCTACAAAGGAAATCTCGAAGACGCAATCCAGGCAATCGGGCGAGGAGCCACAAACTGGGATGGAGGACTGCGCGGTGCGTGCCGTGCGAAGTGCCGTGAACTCGTTGATTTGATGATCGAGCGCGGAGCCACGGACTGGAACCAAGGATTGTTTGGAGCGTGTCGTGGAGGGGACCAGGAAATTGTGGATTTGATAGTTGCGCGCGGAGCCACGGACTGGGAGCTGGCATTGAGAGGTGCATGCCGTGGTGGACACCATGCACTTGTGGATTGGGCAATTGAGCGTGGAACCAAGGATTGGAACGGTGGATTGTTTGCAGCGTGTCTCGGAGGACACAATGAACTCGTGGACATGATGGTCGAGCTGGGAGCCACGAATTTTGACAAGGGACTGTACGCAGCGTGTAGATGTGGGCACATTGAAACGACCACTCTAATGCTCAAGCACGGAGCCACTGACTGGGACCTGGGTTTGGGTGGTGCATGTGCAAGTGGAACCTATGCACTTGCAGAATTGATGCTTGAGTGCGGAGCCACGAATTTTGACAAGGGATTGCGTTGCGCACGTAAAGCCGGACAAGACGCCACTGCACAGCTGATGCTCGAGCGCGGGGCCGTGGAGGTTGGTGGTGGCGAGTGAAAAGATCTTTCGGATTCAATGACACATCAGTGCCAGATGCACGCCCCCGCCCCCACTATCATGTCCACCTCTCCCGTCCCAATCCCAGCGAAATCGCCGGATGAGGTCATGCTGCAGGACTCATATCCTCCAGTCCCGTGGGGTTCGCGGCCTGAACAGACCCCGGAACAGCGGGCTCGTACCGAAGAGCTGAAAGCAAAAATGACATCGGGTAAAGTTACATACGAGAGCCTTCCTCTCACCGGCCGCCTCGAGCTCATCATGGGCTGCATGTTCGCGGGCAAGTCCACCGAGTTGATGCGGCGCGCTCGCCGACTGCAGGCGGTCGGGGCAAAGGTGCTGCTCGTGAAACACGCTCTGGACATTCGGTTCTCCAATCAATCCCGGGTGCAAACGCACTCTGGCGAGGAAATGGAGTGCCTGGTGGTCCGGCATCTGGGTGAGGTACCCACGGACCAGGCCCAGGTGTTTGCGGTAGACGAGACGCATTTCTTCAGCGCCGACGATGTGTGCGTATTCTATGAGAATGTGGTGCGCACTCAGGGACGCACCCTGATCCTGGCCGGGCTGCACGCCACCTCTGACCTGCAACCGTGGCCGTCCATGGTGCAAATGGTGCCGCTGGCCGATGACCTGGTGATGCTGTACGCCATCTGCGCCGGGTGCCGCGAATTAAGGGCCGCCTTTTCCAAGCGTTTAACCAGTAGCCGGGCCGTGGTGGAGGTGGGAGGGGCGGACAAGTACCAGGCAGTGTGTAGGCGGTGCTATGAGAGAAAATGATTGTTATTGCCACTCCTCATCCACGTACCGCGCGACCCGCCGCCGCTTGCGACCACACCTCTCCTTGAGAATGCGCACCACATTGGTGTGTCCATGGTATTCTGCACACGCCAATGGTGTGAACGCGCCCCGGAGCGGGTTGATTTGGCCATCATTTGCGTCTAGTAGCGCGTGCACTACACTTTCGTATCCACACATTGCTGCCAGGTGCAGTGGAGTTCTCCCAAGTCGATCCTGGACACTGGGGTCAGTGCCAGTCTCCAAAAGAGTGTGTATCACATTCTCGTGTCCCCGCCGCGCCACCTCGTGCAGCGGAGTTGCATTATCCACATTTCGAGCACCGGGATCAATGCCTGCTCGCAGCAGTCGACGCACCACCTGGTCGTGTCCGCCCTCTGCTGCCCCGTGCAGTGGAGTGTCTCCACTGCGAGTGTTCAAATGAATGTCGGCGCCAGCTTCCAGCAGAGTATGCACCATCTCATCGTGTCCACGCATTGCTGCCACAAACAGTGGGGTGAATCCCAAGCTGTCTTGAACATTTACGAGGGCACCAGCCCTCAGCAATCGGCGCACCATCTCAGTGTGTCCGTGTCGCGCTGCCGCGTGCAGTGGCGCCACACGCAACGGTTTCACTCCACGGCGATTTAGAGCATTCACATCGATACCGGCATTCATTTCAATCAGTTTGCATGCAAACCGTGTGTTGCCGGCGCGAATCAGTGCGTGCAACGGGCAATCAATTGTGGCGACAACATCGGGGTGGGTGCACATCTTCTCCCATGCGCGACTGATTGTCACACACCGTGTCCACTCTGTTGATGTGAATCGTACAATTTTCAATAAAAGTTCCGGGGGCAGGTGCTGGGCGGGATCGCACGACGACATGTGTGTGTGGGGCGTCCGCCGGGACCGAGGATATTATTTGTGGCACAGTGTATTGCGACTGAATATTTGAACGCCCCCCCCCATAACTCTACCGTTGACATGTCCAATGTACGCACACATATGACCACTGATATGATGGCAGCCATGAAGTGCGAATTGAACAAAATGTACAAACGTGATGGTATTGTGGAACCGCGGCCTCATCAGCAGTTAATACACGAGGCCATGCTGGAACAGTACCTGCGCACCACACTGACAAAAGAGGAGTACGAGGCGCAAAGTGCGGCGCTGTGGGCTGCATGGGAAGCGGTGCCTACACTGATATCCCCCGCCGTGTGGTATGATTGTCATGATCCCGGGCCTCGTGCAGGTTTATTGGTGTTGGCCGGACAGAAAAACCTGCAACAGATGTTTGGCAAAGACGGAGCGGAGCAAATGATGCAACCGCGAAAGCCTGGAGTGTGGCCCATGGACATTGAGGGGGAAATCGACAAAACGGGTCCATGGCTCTGGCAAGCACACACGCTCCATCGCGATCAGGGTGAACCATTGAAATTTCTATTGGAACAGGATCGACGCACCGGCAAAACCACTGCACTGGTCATGTTTTCCGTGGCACTGGGTGAGGTTATGCCACCCGATTCCATTCATTCAGTGATCATTCCTATAACAGCTCGTAGCAGTGTTCACTACGCCAACTTGATAGGCATTTTTAACACCAAAGCACCACATCCGATCAAAGACGAGGGCAGTTTCCAATTCCTAACCCGCGCTGGTGCTATAAGTGTGGTTCCAAAACAGAAATTGTCCCAAGAGCCGCCTCCGATCAGTGCGAATGAGATGCTGGTGCTTCTCTGGGACGAATGTTTCATGGGGTGTCCAGATGTGAAGGATGTATTTGTGAAAATGGCGCCCGACGCAATCGGTATAGCTGTGACTACGCCTCCCATAGAGCCCATGGTCGGAAATCAATTTTATGAGGGCGTGTGTGCCGTGAAAGATTGAAATTACGAGGATCTTTTATATATGTCATCGATATACGCCCCTAACCGCTCACCGCGCACCTGAATGTCCTTCAAAATCGGTTTCTGCCTCTTGATGAGGGCTCGCATCTCCTTCTCCGTAATCCGGAATGGAGTGTCCTCCTCAATGGGACGGGACTCCTGTCCCAGGAGTTCGTACCATGTGGCGAAATAGTCAAATATACGATTCGCATACTCCCCTCCGAGCCTGCTGATTTCGTTCCTCCACTCTTGGCGCCACGATCCGTCAAGGGCAACCCGTCCAAAAGCCGCAGTGATCCGCTGCACCACCTTGTCCCTGCCCTCTGTGAATGGAGTCGGGTCCCGGTCAGAGGCGCGCGCAAATTGCGCCTCCACCGCCGCCTGGATATCGTCCAGAATACCATTGGGCAGTGTCCGCAAAACCTCGTTCCTCTCCACAAATTCATACTGGTTCCAGGCAAGCGACAATTTCTGCACCTGCTTTGTGTACTTACCGCGGGCCTTGAAATCGACAATCTTTTGATTCGTGTCCATCTCCATGACGGCGCGCACAGCGACCAGCTGCCCCAACCTCTTGAACATTCGCTTTGCGTTGGCAGTGCGCACAATGTCTTCGGAGAGAATGGTGAAAATGGAGGCGGGGATTGCGGCAATCGCAAAGCCGGTCATCCATATCCCGGTGAGAATCAGTATCAGTGAGGTCGGTTCAACTCCGATTAATTTCCCGCACTCTTCCGCGTGGTACTCTTGCCAATCCAATTTTTGGCATTGCGGTGAACAGTATAGGGCCACTCGACATCCACCGCACTGTCCAGCGGCGGGGAGACGGGCAATGTCCGTGCGGTCGCAGTGAGTGCAGCGTATGGACATGGTGTTCCACTGAGTGTAGGAGGCATTTATACTTGGAAGTGGTAAAAATCCCTTTTAAATTACTGGACCATGGTATCAAACCATTTTCCGAACCTCTCCGCATCAGATATCGCCGCGTTTTGCAGGGTCTTGAGTTTCTTGGCCAGCGCTTTCAACTCCCGCTTGTCCAGCGTGAATGGCGTGTCCTCGTTCTTGGCAAATTCCTGCCGAAGCGCCGTGTGCCACTCCCGGTGATAGTTGAGAACGGACCCCAGCCAGTTTCGAACCTCTGATTCCAGTTTTCTACGATCGGCAGAACTCCACCGCTGTACCGTGGGATCGTCCATAAACCGCTGCACCACCTCATCGATCCACCCCGTCTTGAATGGATCAGGATTCATCAGTGCAGCTTTTCCACTGAAACCCTGGCTGGCCATTTCCGTGAATTTTTCATCGGCAATTTTTGCCACATTATACATGGTCGTCTTCCTGGTGGCATCTCGGCCCAGTCGCGACTCTTCGACAGTGTCGTTCCACCTACTGTAGAGCACTGCAGTTCGTTCGTTCATCTTTCTTCGGTCAACAGGGCCCATTAACTTTCCATTCACATCAATCAACACCACAGCACGGAGCATTCCTTGAACGGCAAGTCTTGGTAGTAATTTTTCAAATTTCCCCACGATTTTCAAGTGAATGTAGGCAATCAGTCCGGCAATAGAGGCCACCACAGCGGCAATGCTCACGCCCACCAAAGCTATCCCGATAATGATGCCGAACACGAGGCCACCGTCAATCACGCCAATGTGTTGGCAGGCCTGGTCGTGCCTCCCCTCCTCCCAGTCGCGACGCTGGCACTGCTGGGAGCAGTACGTGCTCACGTGGCACCCTTCACACTCCCCCGCCCCAGCGCGCGTGGCCAACCCTTCACGTCCGCACGAGAAACAGTAGTGCTCGTCACTCATGGGGTGATGATGATGGGGGTTGGAGGGTTTAATACTGTGTTAATGCTGATAGCTACATGTTATTCCACACTGCACACGTCGGGAGCCCCGCACTCGCCCGCATCTATCTTGTGCAACAAAGTATACCGAGACACCCATCGCCGTTCACCACATTAGCGTGTCCATGGTATTCTGTGGTTATGAGGGGCGAATGTACAGACGGTTCATCTTCACTATCCAACAGCGGACTGATCTAGAAAATACCACCACTGCGGATATTCAGTCATTACTTTTCCGAGTGTGAACCAAGTTTCGAATTTGGTTACTTCGGTAAGCATCGATGCACGTAAACGTGCTATTTTGGCGCTCGTTGCATCTATCTCCGGTCGCGTCATCACTTTGGGAGTGTCCTCGTTGGGGTTCAATTCCTGCCGAAATTCCCGATGCCATGCTCGAAGCACGTCAAACATTGACCTTGAGATGACCGCCAAGAATGAACGCATTATGGCGCGCTCACTGGCCTGTCCCCACCTTTCCCGATTAGCAGTGTCTCGTAGTCCCCGGCCAGCTGTTGATACATAGGTTTCGACAACGACAGAAAAATGTTCCATCATCATTTCAGTGACCTCATTTTCTTCTTTCTCAAGGGGTGCACTCTTTTTCAACCCGATTAAAGAGAATTTACTTCTTAGAATCTCCTTCATTCTCACACCAAACCGTCTCGTTGCCCTACGATCCCGCATCTGTGCGCTCGTTGCCCACTCATCCCATTTCCTTTGAGTTTCCGCCCTCTCCGAGGAGTTAAACACTTTCATGTCCAGATCAAGTTGATAGTACAACCAAAGACCAGTGGAAAAAGTGGCCCATGCATTCATGTAGGAACTCCGGAACGTTACCATGAATTCCTTTGGCACTGGTGATGATCCTTTACTCTTTTTGGGTTTGTAGAGTTGGCTGGGGGCATTTGCGCTTCCAGTCAAAGCTCTAATTAGAAACCCTACACCTACAACTCCTAAGATTGACATGGTAAGCGGATCGAGTCCAATGAGCTGAGCACACTCTTGCGCGTGCCCTCCCTTCTCCCAATCCCGACGTTGACATTGCTCAGAACAGTACGAAAGTCTCCGACATCCTCCACACTTTCCCGCCCCAGTGTGCGTGGCCAGCCCCTCGCGTCCGCACGAGAAACAGTAGTGCTCGTCGCTCATGCAGTGGTGGATGGGGGATTGAAGAGTTTAATACCACATTTACATTAATGCTCGTATACTATTCCGCCATTGAAATCATTCATTATCCCCACTCTCTCGCGGATCGCACTGCAATCGAGGGGACACCCTTGCCAAGCGAAGAGAATGGGAGACACCCTGTTATAAATACGTGATGGTACACACGTGCACATAGTATGCCCCCCGTCCCTTGTACACACTGTTCCGCGGTGGAAGCTCGTGCACAGTGTGGGGGGTGCAAGTCTGCCTTCTACTGTTCCAAGCACTGTCAACGTGCGCACTGGGAGGGGCATCGAGTCCAGTGCACTCGCACTCTCAGAGTGGGCTCATTCAACGTGGTGGCTGATCAATTCTTCACCAATCTCACGGTACTGGCCAGCTGGCGCACTCGACTCCCCCTGGTGCTGGGCGTGCTGCGCACCCACAACTTTGCGCTGTTCGGGGTGCAGGAGGACATGGCCAATCAGGTGCAGGACCTGGAGATTGCACTGGGGGACGAGTATGGCCGTGTGGGTGTGGGATGGGATGGCGCGCGAGCGGGAGCGTTCAATTCCATTTTCTATCGCGCGGACACGGTACGTGTTCTGGACACGGGCACACTGTGGTTAACAGACACCCCCAGTGTACCCACACCCCAGGAGCAAAGAGATCGGTGGGAGTACACATGCACATGGGGGCGGTTTCAGCTCGTGAAACACCCAGATATCACATTTCGCGTGTACAATACGCATTTGCACGCATCATCGGAACCGCGCCGAATGGTGGGGGTGCAGGTGATTCTCCGACACGTGGACAAACATGCAGGGCAAGAGCCCGTCATTGTGCTCGGAGACCTGAATTCACAATGGGACACCCCGCCCATACGCACGCTGTTGAGTGCGGGCTTCCAAGACACTCACCGTGCGTATGTGCACAAGAGCGCTGCGGACGCAGAACCGCACTCAACACACCATGGGACGACGCGTTTTCGCATACATGTAGGAAAAATTGACTACATTCTGTGTCGAGCACTGACAGTGAAGCGCGCTGAGATCATTGAGTACAATCGTGCGGGTGTGTATCCATCGGACCACTATCCAATCAGTGCCACTGTGCAGTTTTTAGAATAAAGTATCGCGCATGCTCATCGCAACACACACACACACATGACGAACATTTCCGGTTCACGACTGGCGTTCACCGTCCTCACCCTCCTCTTGCACTTCCCCGTCCTCACCCTCCTCTTGCCACGGATTCTCTTGACTGAAATCAGCAACAACAACAATTTTGCTCTTAACTAGCGGATGAAATTGCTCCGGTTTGGCAGGAAGATTCGGTACACGGTGAACGTCGAACGGTCGGTCGCACGTCCCGTATCCAGTTTCCGAACAAAACGCAGTCAAATTCTGATCTCTTCTCAATATTGCAGAGCCGGCGAGCAGATCGAGACCAGCGTCGAAATCGCCATCTCCACGCAACAACGCCTGCTGAGTTTCGTGCTTGCGGAGTCGGAAAAAATCATCAACATCCAATTGATCGGTTATGAACACTTTGGCGGGACGGCGTGTGTGGACAGATTGGATCCAGATATTTGACGTCATTTGTGTTGTGGGGCGCACAATGCAATATGAGAGTGTTCTGTCCCCAAAAAAGATCCCATGCCGATCTTGTGTGACAAAAGCCAGTGCCCAGGCGCCCGTCTCGCATTTCCATGAGTGGCACAGTGTACGTGCTGATGTGGCTGCCCCACGACAAGGGGGCGTCCCGTCTCATTGAGTGTTGTGATTCCCAGGAGACTGCCATCGACTACATTGAGTCCCATCCAGAGGTGTTTGGCACTGTGCCCCGTCCCACGAGTGCGAGTATGCCCATGCATATCCGGCTGCCGGCCGGCCTGTGCGTGGTACAGGAGCGCACCGTGGTCACGAGGGGGAATTTGGGGCAGTTTCGGCGGGGGCATAAATCGTAAATCACTCTTGCTTCTTTTCCCGCCCCCCAGCACGCCACGGCCACGGCAGCTGGGTGCGGAACGCGCGGTCCAGCCAGTCGTTGGTGATGCCAAAGTGGGCGTTGGGCTCGCGCCAGTGGTGCACCATATGTGTGCGTTTCATGTGGCGCGCGTACGGCACCTGGTCCAGTGTGCCGTGGTGCAGAAAGTAGTGGCCTAAATCATAGAACATGTAGCCCATCAGCAGGCCCGCCGTCGCAGCGTACCGGTGCGTGTCCACGGAGATGAGCAGTCGAAGCAGTGGCACGGCCAACACCAAAAAGGCCGCAAAAGCCGGCACTGGCGGGAAAACCAGCCGTAGCGGGTCGTCGGGACACAGATGGTGGTTGCCGTGCACCACAAAATGCAGCTGGTTCAGCAGGGGCTGTTGCAGCTCTGTGATGCGGTGAAACAGGAGGCGGTGGATGCCGTACTCCAGGGCGGACCACAGCAGGACGCCCCACACCACGTACACGGTGGTGCCGCACACACCTTCCGTGAAGTACAGATAAAACAGCACGATTGGCACCCACACGAGCGGCACCACCCACCACGGGGATGTAGAGACGGCATTGAGCGCCCGCCCCCACGGGTCGTCGTCGGACCAGAACTGGAGGCGTTTTGCCAGGATTTGCGGCTGGTGCACCCAATCATCATAGGCAGAGCCGTGCAGGTCCAAAATTTGCGGCACTATCGGCCGGTCCATGTTCACGAGAGGAGGAGGCGGGGATGCGGTGCGCAGTGTAGAGGCCCCGTCCAGGGTGCCCACGCGGTATTGATTCAACACCCGGTAAGCATTGTCGCTGTGTTTCCAATGCATCATTACATCCGTCACGTCAGCGTCAGAATCGCTGTTAATGTAATCGAGAATACGCTGGCCCTCTCCCGGATGGTGGGGCAGGAATGCCGTCACGTCGTACACACCACCGCGGTACACCACCCATGCATCGCCGGCACTTTGGTGTTGCTGCACCTCCTCTTGGGAGAATGTCCGGGGTGGGGGCATTTGTATTCTGGGGAGGGTGTGGCGGCGCACTCATATATTGTAATATTTGCGTGGCGACGAGGGATCTTTTATGTGATAATGGCATTTTCTATTGATGTTTTTCCGCCACCCGGTGATATCTAAATGGTTTCCGGGACGGTACACTGACACTCTGGGGTGTATCATATCCCCCCGATTCCGCACGGGCTCCGACCCCTCCACCACCTCCATTGGATCCAGCAGCTACAATGCACAAAATCACAATAAATATTGCAGTTATGATAAGAACAGCAATGCCCAGAGTTCGAGCCGCGCTTGATGTACCGCTCCCAGATGTCGGCAAATCCGGAAGTGCACAGGTTATATCCGTGTCATTTCGCCTCCCCACGCATCCAGCGGTATTGCACGCTGTCCCGCCTCCCGCTCCCGGTATACATAGTGGGGTGATACAAGGATCGACATTCGTTCCACAATCTGCATCAGTCACACACTTGTCCGGTGCACAAAGTGACTCTCCAAGAATGAACAGTGTTAAAAGAAGTGCAGCAATAATCACCGGAGGTACGATAAGCCATAGGATTGAATTCTGGTTAGGATCGCGGGCCATGGTGTTTTATGCAGAAAATGAACATTTATACCCAAACATCGTCAGTCACGCAAAATAATATATCCCCGTACAGGTGGTGAGTGCAACGATATATTGGCGCCACTTCACCATTCCAGGGGGTAATAAAGAATCCCCCACGTTTAAGATTCCCCCACCCAATGGGTACACATGAACCGGCCCTTTCCACACCACACCACGTACGTGTACCAGGTGACCGCGAGACGGAACCGTATGCCCGCGTGCCCGTGCGAACCGGAAAAGGCGCTGGGCACGTGCAATTCACTCGAGGTGGCACTCGACCTGGTGGAGGTGTGGGTGCGCCGGACCGGTGGCCGCTGGCTCCACGCGCACTATCAGCGTCTCCGGGACACGGGACGGGCGATGGTCGGGGGCTTTTTGTACGAGGTGCACAAGTGTCCACTGCTCACGTACGTAGAGAAGGGGGAAGAATAGACTGTGTGTATTAACGCCACCGATCGCGCACACTTTGCAGACGGGGAGGCCACCGTTCTCGTATATCTTGCCAAATTAGACGAGTTCCAGATTCGCCAACCACACACCCTCCAACAAACGCACAAATATATATTACTAATGCACCCGGAGTTCTTGGGGGCATATTTAGTGGCATTATGGGGCGGACACTGGTACACGGCCCCTCTGAAACATCTGTACCGAAAAAGATCCTAAACCATTGTCGTGAAATAGAGTGTGTATATTAGCGCCAGCGGTCACGCAACTCCGCTTCGATTGCCCGTTTCGTTTCACCGTACAATACGCCCAGCTTATAACCCACACTATACGAATGTTTCGCTATGGTGTCCCCTGCAATTCCACCCACAATTACGCCTACCCAAATACTGACTACCGTTATATTTTTCCACATATTGATGTGTCCCAACCCCTGGCTCGCAATGTCCACCTGGCAGTGCTCGTAGCCTCGGCGGTAAACCTCCTGAGGAGAGGCCTTGTGCCCGGCCGCGGTGAACCAGCCATCCATGAGCGCCTCGTTCATTTCCAACTTTAGGGATGGAAACGCCTGCCTGGCAAATGCGCGGGATAACATTGTGGGGGCGGGGCGCACACGGAGAGAGTATTCAGTAAAAAGATCCCATGATCACACAGGCGAGGGTACGCGGTCATTTATCACATCTTGGATCCACTACCCCCACCGGGGGACTCCTAAAACCCCCATACCAACCACCGCAGCTCCACCCCCGAGTACGATTGCGCTACCAACTCCTATAGGACGGTTCACGTATTCAGTGTGGAGCACGCGTGCCTGTTCATATCCACGCGTGTAGACCTGCTCACGACTCACCCGCTGTCCTCGCCATTTGCTTAACTGGTCCCGCATCACTGCCCGGTCGACTGTGGGCATCACCCACTTCTGGAAGAGTGACCGCGACATGTAGTGTTGTGGGGCGGGGGCGCGCGGAGATTGCGGATGTGTCCGATCTATTGTAAAATATCTCCCATCAATTCATCGTGATTTGTGAAATACAAGCGCCTGCTGAGATGTTCGGTGTTGCCCGCCCGCAAGAGTCTGTATCCGACTGTCTAACAATCCACCACTGTTGGATTCACTAATAACGGCGATACAACAAAGCACGATGAGCGGTACAATTATGATGAGAAGAATAATCCCGACTATCCGAAATTCCGGAGATAGACCACTTCCAGATGTTGGTAAATCTGGAAGTTGACAGTTTGAATCAGTCTCGTTTCGCACCGATCTACATCCAGTGGTGCTACACGCCGGACCAGCACCAGCCCCTACGCTACATTGTTGACTGAAACAGGGATCGGTATTTGTTCCGCACTCTTCATTGGTCGTACATTTGTCAGGCGGACATCCTGACCCTAAAATAATCACTACTATAATACCTATAAAAAATATAACCACCAGACTTGCAATGAATACAGTCGTACACGTACGAGGTCCGTCATTGGAACCGTTAGCCATGATGTTTTCATGTGAAAAATGATTATTTATATCGAAATTTTGTTGCTCATATAAAATAGTATATCTTTGCGGATGTGTCCGATCTATTGTGAAATATCTCCCATCA
>SDBS01002824.1_pt1 | contig 17175 bp, 15 predicted proteins | sample 2277091 | NCBI WGS metagenome assembly SDBS01 (sample SAMN10404972, study PRJNA504765) | marine sediment metagenome | isolation source: marine sediment core GS10_PC15, 163 cmbsf | place: Arctic Ocean: Southern Knipovich Ridge | collected 2010 | reverse complement strand
ACCTTCCCCCTCCCGGTGGATAAGACTTACTCCAGGTCAGAACATTTGCTATATAGTTCCTCAACGCATTTCCGGAAAGGAAAAGGTAACTTTCTTTGCCCGGGTTCATTGTGGTGGTAATGGGGTGAAGTTAAGGATGGGTCCGGGGATAGCCGAAAAGAAGATGGATCGAGTGAATCCCCGTGAGATATCGGTGATGGATATTGATCCCGAGGAGATGAAGATACTGGATAATTTGTCTCATATAGAAATAAGTATTGTTAATAGTTGAGTCTGAGGAGAGGATTCATGGAAAAAGTGATGGTTTTTGATACCACGCTTCGCGACGGAGAGCAATCTCCAGGAGCTAGCCTCACTGTTGAAGAGAAGCTGGAGATCGCTAGACAACTGGAGAGACTAAGAGTGGATATTATAGAGACGGGCTTTCCTGCCTCTTCTCCTGGTGATTTTGAGGCAGTAAGGCGGATTACCCAGGAAGTAAAAACTCCAGTCATTGCCGCTCTGGCTCGAGCGCTTCCTTCGGACATCGAAAAAGCAGGTGAGGCTCTAAGAGAAGCGAAGCATAAAAGAATCCATACCTTCATTGCAACATCTTCCATTCATATGGAGCATAAACTCAGGATGAGTCCACGGCAGGTTCTCTCCTCAGCAGTCGAGGCGGTCCAATTTGCCAAACAGTTTGCCTCCGAGGTGGAGTTCTCTCCAGAAGATGCCTCTCGAAGCGATTTAGCTTTCTTGTGCGAAGTCATTCAGGCAGTTATTGAGACAGGGGCAACTGTAGTCAACATTCCAGATACTGTAGGCTATTCCACTCCCGATGATTTTGGCACTCTCATTGGCAAGATATGTGAAAAGGTGTCCCATCTTGACAGGATCACCTTGAGTATTCACTGCCACAATGATCTGGGAATAGCCACTGCCAATTCTATTGCCGGGATAAAAGCAGGGGCCAGACAGGTGGAGTGTACCATCAATGGGATCGGGGAAAGGGCAGGTAATGCCTCCCTGGAAGAGATAGTTATGGCCCTGGTTACCCGAAGCGATCTTTTACCTTTTTGCACCAATATCAACACCAGTGAGATTTACAGGACATCTCGGCTAGTCTCCCGTCTAACGGGAATCCCTGTTCAACCTAATAAGGCCATCGTGGGTGAAAATGCCTTTCGACACGAGGCTGGTATCCATCAGGATGGTGTGCTTAAGGAAAGTGCAACCTATGAAATAATGACTCCAGCCTCCATTGGCTTGAAGGAGGGGGAGCTGGTTTTGGGCAAGCACTCCGGAAGGCATGCCTTTAAAGAAAGGATGAAGAGGTTGGGTTTTCGGTTGGATACTCACCAACTGGAAGCTGTCTTTAAGAGATTCAAGGAGCTGACGGATAAAAAGAGGGAAGTTTTCGATGAAGATCTCATTTTTATGGGAGAAGAGCAAACTTTTCGCATTCCCCAAGTTTATGTACTTGAGTATATCCATACGGTAACTGGCAACCAGGTTCTTCCTACCGCTACGGTAAGGATTAAGAAAAAAGGTAAAGTCTTTCAGGAGGCTGCCTGTGGCGACGGCCCCATCGATGCGGCTTACAGGGCAATAGATAGAGTTACCAGAATGAAACTAAATTTATTAGATTATTCTCTTCACTCTGTTACCGGGGGAAAGGATGCCCTGGGGGAAGTCAAGGTTAAGGTTGAGGCCAAGGGGAGGATGGTGACGGGAAGAGGAGTAAGTACTGACATTATTGAAGCCGGTGCTAAGGCCTATCTTAATGCCATAAACAGGTTGATCTATCAAAAGGAAAAGAGGAACTCGTAACCAGAATTCTTTTTCAATATGATTAGATTATAGAGGAGTCCAAGGCTGTAATGAAAAATAGTATCACGCCAAAAGAGGAGAACTTTTCCCAGTGGTATATTGATCTTGTTTTGAAAGCGAAACTCGCTGACTATGCGCCGGTGAAAGGATGTATGGTAATTCGCCCTAATGGTTATGTTCTCTGGGAAAATATCCAAAGAAATCTTGATAGAATGTTTAAAGAAACTGGGCATGTTAATGCTTATTTTCCCCTCCTTATCCCTGAAAGTTTTATTCAGAAAGAAGCTGAGCATATGGAAGGCTTTTCTCCGGAATGTGCAGTGGTAACTCATGGAGGAGGGAAAGAACTGAAAGAGCCTCTGATTATCCGTCCCACTTCCGAGACCATAGTATGGAATATGTATGCCCGCTGGATTACTTCCTATCGAGATCTACCTCTTCTCATGAATCAATGGTGTAATATAGTTCGTTGGGAGCTTCGACCTCGTCTATTTTTAAGAACTTTAGAGTTTCTCTGGCAGGAAGGTCATACAGCACATGAAACTTATGAAGAAGCAGAGGAAGAAGCTCTCAGAGTGCTAGGGATTTATAAGAATTTCATTGAGGACTATATGGCTATCCCTGTACATGAAGGGCAAAAGAGTGAGAGTGAGCGTTTTGCCGGGGCTCTTCAAACTTATGCCGTTGAGGCTCTTATGCAAGATGGAAAAGCCCTTCAGGCAGGAACCTCTCATAATTTAGGACAGAATTTTGCCCGCGCCTTTAATGTCAAATTTGCTACTAGAGAAGGAGGAGAAGATTATGTCTGGGCAACATCCTGGGGTGTGAGTACCCGTCTTATCGGAGCTCTCATTATGACTCATGCTGACAATAAGGGTATGGTAGTGCCTCCTAAATTGGCTGCTCTACCTGTAGTGATAATTCCCATATATTATAGCGCCAGCGAGCGGAGTAAAGTTCTGTCCTATATCCAATCCTTGTATTTAAACCTAAGAGAGGATTTTAATATCAAGATAGATGACAGAGAAGAATATCGTCCGAGTTTCAAGTTTAACGAATGGGAATTACAGGGAATTCCTATAAGGATAGAGGTAGGACCAAAAGATGTGGAGAAAAATGAAGCAGTCTTAGTACGGCGAGATACAGGAGAGAAAACTGGTGTACCTTTTAATGAAGTTCCTTCTCGAATTCCTGCTCTCTTAGATGAAATTCAGAAAAACCTTTTTAAAAAAGCTAAAAAATTCACAGAGGAAAATACCTTTAAAATAGATACTTTTGAAGATTTTCAGAAGACAATTAAGCACAAAGGAGGTTTTATTCATTCTCACTGGTGTGGCTTGCCAGAATGTGAGGCTAAAATAAAATCTCTTACTGCAGCTACCCTTCGTTGCATTCCTTTCCGTAATGAAAAAGAGAAAGGAAAATGCGTTTGTTGTGGAGGAAAGTCTTCTCAGCGGGTTTTGTTTGCCAAAGCCTACTGAGGAAACAAGATTCTCGACGGGAGAGATCTAGCTCCGTGGTAGGATTGCGCCATCACCTTCAGACAAAAGATCGTCATTCCTTCAACTAAACTTACTCTCGAACCTGGCCATCTCCATACACAACGTACTTGTAGGTGACGAGTGCCTCAAGCCCCATAGGGCCACGGACATGTAGCTTCCCTGTGCTTATTCCAATCTCCGCGCCCAGACCAAACTCATAACCATCGTTGAACCTAGTGGATGTGTTCACGAAAACAGCTGAGGCATCCACTGCCTGGACGAAACGCCTGGCCGCATCGTACGATCTGGTCAAAATGGCTTCAGAATGACCAGATCCGTACTTTTGAATATGCTCGATGGCTTCGGTGAGACTCCCGACAATCTTGACAGACAAAATAAGGTCAAGGTATTCCGTAGCCCAGTCTGTTTCCGCCCCCATGAGGGCAGAAGGAATTAGGCGGCGTGTGGCATTGCAACCCCGTATTTCGACCCCTGCATCCTCCAGTAGCTTCGCCATCGTGGGCAGAAAAGAGGAAGCTATGTCTTTATGAATGAGTAGTGTCTCCATGGCGTTACAGGTCCCGGGCCGTTGCACCTTCGCGTTGAAACACACTCGGTAGGCTAGATCCAAGTCTACCTCGCAGTCCACAAAGGTATGACAGACACCTTCATAATGTTTAATAACAGGCATACGTGCCATCTTGGTTACTGCACTTATTAAGCTCTTTCCTCCCCGGGGAACCACCACATCCAAATAGCCTTCTAATTTTAGCAGTTCCTCAACCGTTTCTCTATCCGCAACCTCGATCATTTGTACGCAGTCTTCTGGAAGATGGCAAGCACAAGCTACCTGCTGTAATACCCTCCATATTTTCAGATTGGAGTTGAGAGCTTCACTTCCTCCCCGCAGTACAACGGCATTGGCGGACTTTACGCATAATCCAGCGGCATCAGTAGTGACATCGGGGCGAGATTCATAAATAACACCGATTACCCCGATGGGAACGGTCACTTTCTCAATCAGAAGCCCATTGGGCCGTCGCCATCCCGCAGTAATCCTGTTTACGGGATCGGGCATTCCGGCAATCTCACGAAGACTCGCAGCCATCTTCTCAATGCGCTTCTCGTTCAATGTTAGACGATCAATGAATGCCTTAGTTAGTCCATGTTCCTGAGCATACTGAACGTCCTTTTGATTCTCCTTGAGTATTTCTTTCTTTGCCGCAACAACTCCATCAGCGGCCTTGCTAAGGAACTCGTCCCTTTGCTGGCTGGGGGTAGTGGAGAGTACCCGCGCCGCCTGACGTGCCATCCTGGCTTTAGCAAGTACAGACTTTTTTATGTTCAAAAGATGATCCTCCGACTATTCCACAACAACATTGGGAGTCCAAGCTCTAGCTAGTATCATGTTGTTCCTGTGAACGATTTCCTCCGGAGCGCTGTTGCCGTAGATATCTCTCAGTAGCTTTGAGTGCTTTCTCCTGAGATTGTAGATCTGGCTAGAGGAATAATTCGCCCGGCCTCTAGCGATCTCCTGCCCGTCGTCAGATACAATGGATACTGTTGCACTAGCGGAAAAACACCCTCTTACCTCAGTAATGCCAGCTGCAAGGAGGCTTTTCCCATGCTGCAAAATAGCTTTCTTCGCGCCCTGATCCACCACGATTTGAGTCTCCAGCACACCTCCAGAAGCTACAGCGGCTTTCCAGCCCTCAGCTTCGGAAGGAACGAAGATAGTGCCTATATCGTCTCCGGCCATAATCCGCCTCAAAACTCCCTGAATACGACCATTAGCTACGATACATACCATGTTGGCGTTGATTGCAGCTTTGGCTGCCTGTAGTTTTGGCCATATGCCACCCTTGCCTTTGCCGCTGCTAACGTCCCTGGCTTGCCGTTCCATATTCTCGGTTATCTCACGAATCAAGGTATATCGCTTGGAGTCCTCCCGAGACGGATCGCCGGTATAAAAACCTTCCACGTCGGAAAGTAGAATCACCGCCTCCGCCCCAATTTTGGCACCTATGAGAGAAGCTAGCTTATCGTTCTCACGCACCCGTTCCCTGGTATCTTCCTTTAGAATGACATCATTCTCATTGACAAGGGGGACGACATGCAACGAAAGGAGTTGACAAATCACACGACGCAGATCCGAGCCCCTTTGGCGGTGGGAAACGTCCGATCTCATGAGAAGAATTTGTGCTGTTTGAAAACCAACCCGCTCAAACTCTTCAGCGTAAGCACGAAGAAGCTGAGATTGGCCGACAGCAGCAGCGGTTTTGCAAGGAACCTCTAAAGATCGATCTGCCTGGAGTCCTCTTAGAACACGTAGTCCCGTTCTGATCGCTCCTGAGGTAACCAGGACAATCTCTTTGCCTGAGCGGTCCAGCTGAGCAACATCCCCGGCAATATTTGCGATCCTCTCGTGGTTTAGACCGCTGTGTTCATTGAAGACCACGGCAGAGCCGATCTTGACCGTCGCTCTTTTTACAGATTTCATGATGTTATGCCTGGTCATTGTTGCGCCTCGATATTTGTCGGGAAGCTGCAGTTTGCATCTTTAGCCTTAGGTCTTGTGTGGAGATAGCCACGCGTTAAAGAGTTCTCTCGTGGCTTAAATTTTAAACTATCTCCTAAGTTCCTTGGCTCGCCTGCTAGCTTGGATTACTGCCCGAGCTAGACAATTTTTTAGTCCTCCCTCATCCAGTACCTTAAGTCCCTTCGCGGTAGTTCCCCCAGGAGAGATAACCGAAGTCTTAAGCTCTCTCAAAGAGATCTTATTATTCTTGGCCAGTTTTGCTGCTCCTAAGGTTGTTTGTATGGCTAACTTGGAGGCTATCCTCTCTTCAAGACCCGCCCTTACTCCTCCCTCAATCAGACCCTGCATAACCATATAAATATAGGCGGGTCCGCTTCCACTTAGTCCAGTGATAGCATCCTGTTTATCTTCTGAGACCTCTATGACCTCGCCCACACTTCCTAGGATTTCCTTGGCCATCTTCATATGTTCTTCGCCCGTCTCTTTCCCACCAGAGATAGCTGAGATTCCTTCTCCAACCAGAGATGCTATATTGGGCATCACTCGGAGAACTGGAACCTTTCCACCCAATTCTCTGGAAATATAGGATGTGCTGATACCGGCGGCGATGGAGATGATAAGCGGGAAGGAGTCCGTCTCATTCTTCAATTCCTTGAGCACTGCATCCATATCCTGGGGTTTGACAGCGATAAATAGGACATCTACCCTTTTTATCATGGTTCTTATCCCAGATGAGATTCTCACCTTAAGTGGCAACAAAGACAGGAGCTTTCCTTCCACCTTATCACAGATCCACAGATTTTGGGGAGGAATTAGCTTGCCTCTTAGTATCCCTCTTATGAGAGCTTCTCCCATTCTGCCTGCTCCGACAAAACCTACCTTTGTGGTTGCCATTTCTTAGAGTGCCTCTTTTTCTATCTCTCCCTTTTCATGAGCTCGAATATTTCCCTGAAGTTCTGTAAAGTAAGACCGACTTTATTGGAGAGGACTTTGATATTTTTTCCTGAAAGACTGATAGTCCTTACAAATCCACTATAGTCCAAACTCTAAGATTGTCAATGGCACAAGGCCCTGGTCACGATGATTGTGCACACTTTTCTTCTTAATCACAATTGGATCCGGATAGCAAACCGATTGCTTCACCTGTTAGATAGCCTAAGGACTTTAGTTTTGAATATTTTGAAAAATCTCCTTGTTCCTATTAAGGGGTGTCTCTGGTGACGATGTCTAAGGACGTCCAACTCAGAGACTTGACTGGAAAAGGAAAAGTAGGTATAATGTATACAATCATCCACATCTGAAGTTACAATCTAGTTTTCCCAGGATTAGACCCCACATAAAATCAAGCTGTGGTGAGTTGGGGACTTCATAAGAAAAGGATCAAAGGAACATGGGGTTGGAACTAGCAAAACCGCTCAGGCCAGATAATCGTCCCAATCTGAGTGAATCTGTCTATGAGATGATCAAACAGAGGCTCCTCAGCCAGGAGCTGGAACCAGGAACCAAGCTCAGGGAGGAGGATTTAGCAGATCAGCTGGGGGTCAGTAGAACTCCGGTGAGAGAAGCCATAAACAAATTGGAGCGGGAAGGATTGGTAGAGACCATTCCCCGCTATGGTACTTTCGTGGCCAATATCTCCTCCCAAGATGTGGAAGAAATTTACCAGATGAGAGAAGCTCTGGAGTGTCTTGCCATGAGATTAGCTGTGCCTCGATTCAGTAAGGATAAGCTTCTAGAGCTAGCCCGTATTCATAAAGAGTGCAAAGCTTCCCTGGAGAAAGGAGATTTTGATCCCTTTATCAAGGTAGATACAGTCTTCCACGATCTTTTAGTAAAACTGTCAAAAAATAAAAGATTAATTCGCCTCATGAGTAATCTAAACAATCAGATAAGACTGGGAAGACTGGAGTCTTTCTCCGTACCGGACCGGGCAAAGAAATCCCTTGCTGAACATGAGAGAATAATCGAGGCCATGCTGGAAGGAAATGCTGGGAAAGCAGAGGATTCTTTTAGACAGCACAGCCGAAACGCTAAAGATAATATACTGCATTTTCTGGAAATGAAAAAAAGAGACTAGTTTTTTGAAAGGGGTGCTATGATGGCCAAAAAACTGAGCAAGGGGGAACTTTTGACTAAAGCTGAAGAGTCAAAAAGGTACGCTATGAAGTACCATTCCTTCTATCGTGGGAAAATTGGGGTGGAGCTCAAGGCTCCGGTAAGAGACTATAGTGATTTCGCTATTTGGTATACTCCTGGCGTGGCTGAACCTTGTAAGGCCATCCATCAAGATACTTTGGCTGGTTTTGAGTACACCAATCGGGCAAATCTTGTGGCCGTGGTTACTGATGGCACCAGAGTACTTGGTCTGGGTGATATCGGTCCGGAAGCTGCGCTACCGGTAATGGAGGGAAAGAGTATGCTTTTTAAGTATCTGGGGGGTGTGGATGCTTTTCCCATATGTCTCGATACCAAAGATGCTGATGAGATAATCAGCGCCGTCAAATGGCTATCTCCTACCTTTGGGGGAATAAACCTGGAGGATATCGCCAAGCCTAAGTGTTTTTATATCCTGGATCAACTGGGAAAAGAGCTGGATATTCCCGTGTGGCACGATGATCAGCAGGGGACAGCTCTGGTTACCCTGGCGGGCCTAATGAGCGCTTTGAAGGTGGTGGGAAAGAGAATCGATGATGTCTTTATAGCCTTCATAGGGGCAGGGGCAGCCAACATTAACTGCGTAAAATACATCATTCTGGCTGGAGCCGATCCAGATCGAATCATTATGGTAGATAGCAAGGGTATCCTCAATCGAGAAAGGAAGGAGCTCAAGGAAGCTGAACCGACCAAGTGGGCACTTTGTGAGAAGACAAACAAAGAGAAGAGACGCGGCGGAATAAAGGAAGCTATGAAGGGAGCTGATGTCTGCATTGCTCTTTCTTCCTCAGGGCCCGGGGTCATTGAAAAAGAGTGGGTGGCCGACATGGCTGTTGATGCTATTCTTTTTGCCTGCGCCAATCCCGTTCCGGAGATATGGCCCTGGGAAGCAAGGGAGGCCGGAGCCAGGATTGTGGCTACTGGTCGTTCTGATTTCCCCAACCAGGTAAACAATTCTTTAGGTTTTCCCGCAGTCTTTAGAGGAGCTCTGGATGTAGCTGCTAAGATGATAACAGACGAGATGTGCATCGCTGCCTCCCAGGCCGTATCCCAGTATGCGGAAAGAAAAGGTCTCTCGGATGAATACATAATTCCTACTATGGGCGAGACAGACATGTTTGTTGAAGAAGCGGTGGCCGTGGGATTGAAAGCCATAGAACAGGGGGTGGCCAGAATGAAAAGGAGCGCCGAGGAGCTCAGAGAAAGCGCTTTCTTAGCCATAAAGATGGCTCAAGAAACGATGAAGCTGAGACTGGATAAGGGGCTTATCCAGTCTCCCCCAAAGTAAAGTCTCAAGGCAAGAGTCTTGGAGCTATAGGATAAGGAGCCATATATGAAACAGATTCATGTGGGCAGCATCACAGAGGCGGTTCGAAATATTTGTCAGGAGGCTAATTTTGATTTAGGGGATGATGTTAAAAGAGCTCTTGAGGACTCCCTCCAGGTAGAGGAGTCATCCACGGGAAAGACTATCATAGAGCAAATTCTGGAAAATGCCCAGATTGCTCGCAAGAATCGTGTTCCTATGTGTCAGGATACCGGCGCAGCCGTTTTTTTCGTGGAGTTGGGGCAGGAGGCTCAAGTAGTGGGGGGAGACTTTGCTAAAGCCATAAATGAGGGAGTGCGTCAGGGATACAGGGAAGGATATCTTAGAAAATCCATGGTTAACGATCCCCTCATCGATCGAAAAAACACTCAGGACAATACTCCTGCCATTATTCATACCAGGATAGTTCCTGGCGGTAGATTGAAGATGACCATTGTTCCTAAGGGGGGTGGATCGGAGAATATGAGCGCTGTCAGGATGATGAAGCCTGCTGATGGGGTTGAGGGAGTAAAGGATTTTGTGGTGGACTGGGTAAAAAGGTCCGGAGGAAATCCCTGTCCCCCCGTTATTGTGGGAGTGGGCATTGGTGGAACTTTTGAGAAATGTGCTGAGCTTGCTAAGATAGCCCTCCTCAGGGAGTTGGGTAGGTTCAATATAGATCCTCGTTATGCCTCTTTGGAGAAGGAGCTTAGGGAGATGATAAACGATTTGGGGATCGGACCCATGGGATTGGGGGGAAGAGTAACTGCTCTCGCTGTTCACATAGAAACCTATGCCTGTCATATTGCTTCTCTTCCCGTAGCGGTAAATATTCAGTGCCATGCAGCAAGACATAAAAGCGCAGTTCTTTGAGCGTATTAAAAAGTGAGGGGGATTCGAAGCAAAGGAGGTTCATTCATGTCAAGGAAAGTTAGGCTAAACACTCCCCTCAAGGAAGAAGAGGTAACTAGTCTCAGGGCCGGTGATGAGGTTCTTCTTAGGGGGGTCATTTATACGGCTAGAGACGCTACTCACAAGAGACTACTTGATTTATTGGAAAAGGGGCAGGATCTACCCTTTGATGTAAAAGGACAAATTATCTACTATGTAGGTCCCTCTCCGGCTAAACCCGGCAATCCTATAGGTTCCTGTGGTCCTACTACCAGCTATCGGATGGACTCTTACGCTCCTGCTTTGATGAAGGTTGGACTCAAGGGGATGATTGGTAAAGGCTGCAGGGGCAAGGAAGTTGTAGAGGCTATGAAGAGGTACAAGGCGGTTTATTTTGCTGCGGTGGGAGGTACAGCTGCCCTCATAGCCAGATCCGTTAGGTCTTCCCGGATTATTGCCTATGAGGATCTGGGAACAGAAGCTATCAGAGAGCTTGAAGTTGAAGATTTCCCGGTGATTGTTGCCAATGATGTTCTGGGGAACGACCTCTATGAAGAGGGAATAAGAAAATATAGCCGGAAGAGAGTAACATGAGGGGAATAGAGTTTCCCGGTATGGTAAAGATCAGGCAGGAGTTTGAGGCTCCGAGATTGGAAAGTATTGCTCAGGAGCTGAGAGACGGGATAGGGAGATCTAGACTTAAGGAAAGAGTTAAACCTGGTGATGAGGTGGCGATAACTGCTGGTAGTAGGGGCATAGCCAATATTGTCCGGATCACTGCTGTCATTGTAGAGGAAGTGAAGAAACTGGGAGCTCGCCCCTTCATAGTTCCTGCTATGGGATCCCATGGGGGAGCTACTGCTGAAGGACAGATCGCTGTTCTGGCTGGTTGTGGCATTACTGACGATTCGGTTGGAGCGTCTATTCGATCTTGTATGGAGGTGGTCAAGGTAGGAGAGATAAAGGATTGCGTTCCCATCTTCATGGACAAGGTAGCTCTAAGGAGCGATGCCATCGTCGTGGTCAATCGTATCAAGCCCCACACTTCTTACAGAGGTACATTTGAGTCGGGTCTGATGAAAATGTTGGCTATTGGCTTGGGCAAACACAAAGGTGCCTCCCTGGTTCACTCTTTCGGTTCTAAGGGCTTAAGAGAAATGATTCCGGAGGCAGCGAGAGCTATGATGAGGGAGGCTAATTTTGTACTGGGGGTCGGTATACTGGAGAATGCCTATGAAGAGACCGCCAGAATTGTAGTTCTTGATCCGGAGGAGTTCGGAAAAGAGGAACCGTATCTATTGGGGGAGGCACGTCGACTTATGCCCCACCTTCCTTTTGATGATTTAGACATCCTCATTGTGGATGAAATAGGGAAGAACATCAGTGGCACGGGTATGGATACCAATATCGTTGGTCGCCTCTTGATAAGAGGGGAGAAGGAATTTGAGAAACCAGAGATCAATAGGATTATCGTTCTTGATGTGACTCCTTCTTCTCATGGCAATGCTGTGGGGGTGGGACTTGCCGATATTACGACCACAAGGCTGGTCAAGAAAATTAACTATCATGCTATGTACACCAATGTGTTAACCTCGGGTTTTCTCAATCGTGCCTTTGTTCCTCTCACCTGTGAGACGGACAAAGAAGCTATAGTCACAGCCATAAGCACTCTCAAACGAAAAGACCCCGGAAGACTTAAGGTGATGAGGATCAAGAACACTCTTCAGATAGAGAAACTGTATATTTCGGAGTCTCTACTGGAAGAAGCTCGGACCAGGGACCATATTCGGATCCTGGGTGAAATCAGACCAATGAAATTTGATGCTAGGGGAACCCTCATAGGAGGAGACTATGCTTGAAGAGTTGCGTGCTATCGTAGGAAATGAGAATGCCTCGGATGATGCGGCGGAACGGTATGTCTATGGCTCGGACGCCTCAATTCATCAGGGCTTCCCTTCAGCCGTAGTGAGACCTGCCAGCGTGTACGAGGTTCAGAAAATCCTGAGATTTGCCAACAGAAACAAGATTCCTGTGGTGCCCAGAGGGGCAGGGACGGGAGAATCAGGAAGTGCTGTTCCCCTAGACGCAGGAATTGTTCTGGACCTTAAGCGCATGGACAAAGTACTGGAAATTCGACCCCAAGATATGTTTTGTCGGGTAGAGCCCGGCGTCATCAACGACGAGCTTAATCGTGAGCTGAAATCCTACGGGTTTTTCTTTCCTCCAACACCTGGAAGTGGAAAAGTGTGCACCATAGGGGGGATGATTGCCAACAATGCCTCGGGAATGAGGGCTATCAAGTACGGAGCCACCCGGGATGCAGTTTTAGGGCTCAAGGTGGTATTGGCCAATGGGGATTTGGTGAGGATGGGAACCAGCACTATCATTCAAGCTTCGGGTTATCAACTGGAAAGATTGATGGTGGGAAGTGAAGGGACCCTGGGAGTTATGGTGGAAGCTACCCTTCGTCTAAAGCCCCTGCCTGAAGAGAGGGCAGTGGGTAGGGCGCTATTCTACGAGCTGAGTCAGGCAGGAGATGCTGTCTCCAAAGTAATTGCAAAAGGAATCGTCCCCTCAGCCTTGGAGCTGATGGATGAGGTAGCCATTAAGTCAGTTAACAAGGCTCTTAAGGCTGGTCTTCCTGAAGTAGAGGCGGTGATTTTATTTGAGTGCGACGGACTTAAAGCTAGTTTCAATCATGAAGTACAGAAGATAAAGAAAATCTGTCAGGAGTGCGGTGCTTTTGACATCATCATTAGTGATGATCCAGAGGAAATGGAGAAGCTCTGGGAGATAAGATCTTCCATTTTCCCCGCCACCAGTATGTACAAGGAGGACCGGATCCGGGTAACTTTAGCCGAGGATATCACCGCTCCTGTCTCCAAGCTCCGAGAGCTGGTGGAAGGGATTCACCGGATTGCCAGGGAAAACGGCATCCTCATCGGAACTTATGGACATGCGGGTGAGGGGCTTATTCATACTGCTTTTTTAATTAATCCCCGAGTACCTGATGAGTGGGATAGAACCCGCAAGGCTGTGGATGAGGTCTTCGCTCTGGTGCACCACTTGGGGGGAACCACTTCGGGGGAACACGGCATAGGAATTTCCAAAGCTCCCTACTTTAAGAAGGAAAGGAAGGAGCTTCTGGAGCTTATGAGGGGAATCAAGAAGGTCTTTGATCCCCATAATATTCTCAATCCTCATAAACTCATGGATGCTCCCCAAGATTTCTTCACCGCTACTAAACTCAGATACCCAGTCAAGGAGAAAAGATGAAGACCAAAGCGCTCCAAAATTGGGAAAAAGATATATTTCGCTGTATCAGGTGTGCCTTCTGTTCTGTAGATTGTCCCGTTCTCAAGGAATTGGGGTGGGAGTCGGCAGGAGCAAGATCCAAAGTTATCCTTTCCTACGGCCTCAAAGAGGGTGAAATTGAATGTAATCAGCTCATCAAAGACAGATTATTCCAGTGCAACCTTTGTGCTCAATGTGAGATAAATTGCCCGGCTAAGGTCAAGGTAGTGAGTGTCATCAGAGCAGCCAGACGGGATTTGGTGGAAGCAGGACATTATTTCGAAGCCCATCGAATGATGAAGGAGATGATAGAAAAAACCGGCAATCTCTTCGGAGAGGAAAGAAGAAACTTCCATTATCCCATGCTCGGTGCAGAGTTTGCTTTGTTTGTGGGCTGTATAGGCAAATACCGGGAAGAGGAAAGCCTTAAGAGAACTCTGGAGCTTCTCAAAGATGTGGGGGTTTCCTTTACTACTATTGATGAGGTCTGCTGCGGGGGAGTATTTGGCGATGTGGGTTTTGAGGCAAGCCAGGAAGATGCTGAGCATATTAAAGAGGAAATAAAGACCACCAAAGCTCAAAAGCTCCTGATTACCTGTCCTATGTGTTACCGCACCGTTAAGAAGGATCCGCGATTCAAGGACCTAGGAGTCGAGGTTGTCCATATTACCCAGCTCCTGGAGAAGTTGGAGTTTCCCGTGAAGACAAAGCGGACAGTAACCTATCATGATCCCTGCGATCTAGGAAGACACAGCGATCTCTACCAGGTACCGAGAAATGTCATCAGGAAGTTTGCCCCTAACTTTCAAGAAATGGTCAAAAATCGTGAAAATGCCCATTGCTGCGGTGCAGGTGGTGGGCTAAGCGCATCTTTTACCCGACTTTCTATCGATATGGCTAAAAAGAGGCTCCAGGAAGCTATAGACACGGGAGCAGAAGTGCTTCTCACTGAGTGCGCTTCCTGCCTTCATAATTTCAAGAACGCCAAAAAAAGAAAACAGAAAATTGAAATCTACAATATTTCGGAGTTCCTTTTCCTGCTTATGAATGGAGAGGTAAAATGAAGATCTATGAGTAGGAGGCCCATGAGACCGTCGGTAGGATTCTCCGTGTCAAATCATTTAACCCCCTAACCCAAATAAGGAGATTGACTTTGCTCCCTTCTCTCAATATAATAGTATTGTGGGCATAAACATGTTTAACTTTAGAATATGGGGTGACAATTTAGCCATAGATCTTGGGACTACCAATACTTTAGTCTATGCCAAAAGGAAAGGGGTAGTCCTTAATATACCTTCTGTAATGGCTATCGGTCGCAAAGATGGAAAAATTCTGGCCATAGGCAAGGAAGCTAAGGAGATGCTGGGTAAAACACCGCAGAATATTATTGCTATAAGACCTATGCAGGATGGGATTATTGCAGATTTTGATATTGCTCAGAAGATGATGCGATATTTCATTGAGCAGGTTCAGCCCCGTCATTTGCTTATGGGACCAAAGCTGATTATTGGTGTTCCCTTTCAGGCTACCAAAGTGGAGAAGAGAGCAGTGGTGGAAATTGCTATGGAAACAGGGGCCCGCAGAGTTTACCTGGTAGCTGAGCCAGTAGCTGCTGCTATTGGAGCGGACCTGCCCATCTCTGAAGCCCTGGGTAACTTAATTGTTGATATAGGAGGGGGGACCAGTGAGGCTGCCATAGTCTCTCTTAATGGTGTGGTCATTTGTCGAACTGTCCGAATTGCTGGAGATGAAATGGATCAGGCAGTGATTCAGCACTTCCGGGATCATCACAGTTTAGTTATTGGAGTACAAATGGCGGAGCGGATAAAGGTAGAAATAGGCTGTGTCTGTGTGCCTGCTCACAATGAGAAGATCAAAGTAAGAGGCAGAGATATGAAGACCGGCTTCCCTAGCCAGATAGAGATCGATTCGAAGGAGATAAGCAGTGTCTTTTCTCCAGTTGTGGACACCATCTGTGAGATGATTGAAGCCACCCTAGAAGAGAGCCCGCCCGAACTCTCCGGGGATATCATGGAAAGAGGATTGTATCTTACGGGAGGAGTAGCCTGTCTTAGAGGGTTGGATAAGTATATATCCCAGAGGACTGGACTCACCGTTCATCTAGCTGAGGATCCTCTGCTTTCAGTGGTTATGGGGGTAGGGAAGCTCCTGGAAGATCGACAGCTCTTATCTTTGGTAGAGATGACCCCCTGATTCTACACACTAATCTTGCAAGACTCGATCTCGTCCAAAGCTCGCAGATGAAGTTTGCTTAGAGGAGGGGAAGCTCAAAGTTGAAGACTCGTTTCAAGATAGCTTATTTAATGGGATTTCTTTTCCTGTCTTCTGTTTTAATGCTGGTATCAGGCTTGGAAGGAGGACTTGCAACCCAGACCATTAGAGAGAAGATTTATCTACCCGTTGGCAAGCTGCAGTCAGCCAGATTTCACCTTCAGGGTTGGTTTACTGGACTCATAATAAACCTTAAGGAAAATAGGAAGCTTCAGGAGGAGAATCGTCTCGTTAAAAGAGAGCTGGCTGAGTTAAGATTCCGGGAGAAAAATTATTACCAGGAGATTGTTATCTCTAACCAGCGTTTGAAAAAGATGCTGGATTTCAAAGAGGAGTACACCCACCAGCTTCTGCCTGTAGAGGTTGTGGCCTACCCCCCTCGCAGTTTCTTCAAAGTTGTCTTTATCAGCAAAGGGAACAAGGAAGGGATGAAGAAGAATATGGTGGTGGTCAATGCCGAAGGTCTGGTGGGAAGGATAGTTGAGGTTTATCCCTATCAGTCCAAAGTTCTAACCATTCTGGATGAGCGAAGTAAAGTAGGGGTAATAGATCAAAGAACCAGAGATTTAGCCATTCTTACAGGAAAGGGGTTGGAGGGGGTGTGCGAGCTCCAATACCTTCTGGGAAAAGTCCCCATCGAGATCGACGACAGGGTGGTGACCTCGGGAGTAGGAGGCCTTTTTCCTAAGGGTATACTGGTAGGGACCGTCGCCCGCATAACAAAAAGCCCTCATCGATTATTTCTGGAGGTGCAGGTTACCCCAAGCGTAGATTTCGGGAGATTAGAAGAACTTTTCGTCATTCAATAATGAAGAAATTAGCTGTCTTTGCCATCCTAACTACCATTGTTTTCGTTCTCGAGATAACTGTGGTAGGTGGGGGAGGGATAGGGTGGGGAAGACCGGACTTCCTGCTCATCCTGGTAGTTATCTGGGGATGGGAAAGGGGCTGGAAAGAGGGACTTCCAGTTGGCTTTGCTGTTGGTCTTATCAATGATATATTTTTTTCCCCTTTACTGGGGTTAAGTGCTTTTAGTCTCTCGTTGGTGGGGTATCTTAGCGGGGAAATTCGGGAGAGGGTCTATGAGGAAAATGTAATTCTTCTTCTCATGGCCATGGGGGCTTGTTCCTTTTTAGATGGATTTACAGTTTCTCTTTTGTCTTTTCTCTTCCATTTTTCCTCCCCTGTTTTTGGAAAGTTAATTTACCTTGTCCTTATTAGCGCTTTGTATAACTGTGGTTTAGCTTTCTTGATCTTTGTAGTGAGAGGATACTGGAAAGGTAGGGTGCATTAATCACCTATGACTTTGGGTACCTGAAAATGAGACCTCTTCTTTTGAGGAGCATTCAAGAGAGCCTCTTTCTCTGATAGGGACTCTTTAAGCTCATCTTCTCGAAAGACATTCCTCA
>SDBS01002823.1_pt1 | contig 17176 bp, 16 predicted proteins | sample 2277091 | NCBI WGS metagenome assembly SDBS01 (sample SAMN10404972, study PRJNA504765) | marine sediment metagenome | isolation source: marine sediment core GS10_PC15, 163 cmbsf | place: Arctic Ocean: Southern Knipovich Ridge | collected 2010 | reverse complement strand
GCTTAACTCCTCTAATTCCTTCAAAATACAGTTCGAAGATTTGTAAGTTAGGGACGCCATCTATACGACTCTTAGCCAACAACGGGGCATCCCGCTCTCTAACAGCATATAAGCATATATATCAATAAATCATTTTCAAATTTGCTCTATTATTCCAGGTAGGTGATCCAAAGCAAAACATCTCTACTACAATTGTAAATATCTTTTGAATCTATTACATCATCACCATTGGTCGATCTATTCAATCCGAGTTTTAACTGGAAATAATCTCTGCTATCGATCCCGACATACTTTCACTTGCAGGGATCATGATATTTCTTCTATTGGTTCTTTCAGGCTCTTCTTCTACTTCCGTTCGTTCGCGTTCCTTTGCAACTCCTTCGGTCATGGTATCTTCATCAGCTTCCTCTTCAGCAGGCTCGCTTTCCTGGTCAGGTTCTGGTTCTTCTTCTGACGGCTCTGCCATATTATCTCCTCCCGTTTTCCCTTCTGGTCCTTCTTCCCCGTCTGCATCTTTCTCAACCGCTTTATCACCACATTCGCCTTCGAGAACTATAGAGACAGATGCAGTACCCTGTGTATTGGTAGCAGTAACAATAAGAGCATAGGATTCACCTGCTTTAACACTCACTTCCACTCTACCGGGACCCAGTTGTTTAACATTATCATCATCACCAAAATCAATTTCCGGGTCAGGAAACCCTCTTACACTAGTTTCTCCCTTCCAGACGATTATGTCATTAGATGCTGAACAATCTGGACCATCATATATTTCAAACTCTATAGCCGGAGCCTCCCCGGCAGCCTGGCACTGTGCAGATAAACCTGACAGGGAAATAAGGATAATAGCTAAAATAACTATAAATAATTTTATTTTTTGCATAATAGCCTCGCTGGTATTATTGATAGGTGAGCATTAAAAGTATTATATCTTAGTAAAAGGCCGGACGGAACTATTAGTATGATTGAATAAATATTTAATCATTGATCCATAAATTTTCAAAATCATTAAAGCCTTTGATCCACTCTTCGGTACCATATAATTCATCATAATTATAAATAATAACTCTACTAAAACTATCAACCACTCCATCCGATTTTGGGATAAGCAATAAACCTGCCAGGGCATTTCCAATATTTTCTATATCGGATGAATGATTAATTTTTTTATCATTTTCAGGATATAATGGAATATAAATTGAAGAATCTATTTTCTTAGACGAAACAGATTTTGTTAAAAGATAAGCCTGGGCAGCAATATGATTTTTATAATCATTTAAATTTAATCCCAGATCATATACCATCAAAGCAATCTCATCGCCAGGCCCTAAAATTGGCACAACACTATCCGTAATATAATAATCAGAACAAATATATGAATAATTTTCGAGCCCGATCTGGGAGATTATAATTGAAAGAACCTGATCTGCTGGTAAAATATTTTTAATTTCACTAAGTAGTTTTAGGAATTCTGTATTACCTCCGTTAACAGGTTCTATATCTAATTGAAAACCATCAAATATCCTTTCTTTATTGATCTGTAATCTGTCAGAGTTGAAAAAATTGATTGTAGTCTTTACAATATTTATCAAAGAATCTGTTTTATTTTCATTATAATTATTTAGTAGATCATATTTCTCATTACCATTTATAACCCCTATAATTTTAAAATCAGAATTATTATTTTTATTAAAATTCTTTATAGTAGCAACAAGGTTTTTAAGCATTTTATAATCATTTCTAGAAAAAACAGTTTTATCGTCAATAATATTAAAACCATTAAAATAAACTTCAAACTGGTAAGAATCTGCCTGATCATTGTTTTTAAAAATCTCCAAAGGTTTTATTTCACCTAAATTTAAATATAACCTATTGATCTCTATTTCATTTAGATGCTTTAGATACCCCTTAACAGATTCTTTATCATCCAGTATCCATTTTGGCCCTATCCAAATACCATTACTGCCTTTATTTAAACTATTTGGGTTTGAAGTATAAATATTAATATTATCTATATTGTTAATATTTTTTTCCCTAACATCATAGGAATTTTTTAAACCGGGTTCCACTTCAATAGAGAAACTTTTAGCCTCTGCTGGACTGCATGAAACTAAAAATTGGCAAACTAAAATAAATATAAAACCAAAATAAATTACTTTAATTATTCTCATGATCATTTAGTGCCACTGATCCATTTTGTCCTAATGCTTCAGCTTCTGGATTATTATTTAAAAATCCGGGTTCAATTCCTTTGCAAATTTTAAAAATTTGTTTTAGATATAAACTACCACTTCTTCCTGGTTTTGAAAATTTCTTTAAAATATCCAAAAAATGAAACTGGGGATAATATAAATTGATAGATCAATACATAAAAGACAAGGCCCAAAATATTTTTTCTGATTTTTAAACCTAATAATCCAAATACTTTTTTCTGCTTACGGACCATAATTGCAATAATTGCAAAAGTTATTGGTAAAACAAGTACTGTAACGGGACCGACAATCCAAAATTTGCCAAAAATTGCAAGTATTATTCCCGGTATTAAAACAAGGGAGGTAAAACCATCAAGCAATGGGAAAAGGAAGTCAATAGAAATAAAGAATGAAGGTATACCAGGTCTTTTAAAAACAATATCACCATGTCTTTTTAAACCCTCTATCATACCACGCGCCCACCTTTCTCTCTGCCTTACAAATTTCCTGAACTCCGTAGGTACAACTGTAAACCCCAGGGCTGTCGGTTCAAAACCTATAGAATAGCCTTTTTTAAGTAGTGCCCAGGTGACTACTATATCTTCTCCAAGAACATTCGGCCAGCCCCCCACATCTCTTATTGCTTCGGTAATAAACGCACTGAAAGCTCCTTGAGCGACAAGGGTGCCCTGAAACAGTCCCTGTTGTCTTTTAACTGATGCTATTGCACAAAAATAATCCCATTCTTGCATCTGCGCTAAAAATTTTTTCCTGGAATTTTTTACAAATATTGTACCTGCGACTGCAATAGTTTTGGGAGGGGATTGCATAAACCGTGTAACAATCCTTTTAAGCGCCTCCTGATGTAAAAATGTATCTGCGTCTATAGTGACCACTATACGTGTCTTAACATGTTTAATGCCAAAATTAAGGGCATTTGCTTTACCGCCGTGTTTTGCCTTTAGCACTGAAAAGCCTTTAAAATCTTTTGTAAGTTTCTGGGTTTTTTTTATGGTATTATCGGTTGAGCCATCGTCTACCATTATGACTTTAAATCTGCCGGGATAGCTTTGATTCCTTAAACCCCTGATTGTTTCTTCAATTGAATCTTCTTCATTGTAGGCAGCTATTAAGACTGTTATTGAAGGTAACTTATTTTTGAACAAAAGTTTAGGGGGTTGGTCAAGCATAATGCTGATAATGAGATTTATATTTAAAAAACCTGGGATTATAGCAATAAAAATAATTATTATCCAGGCAAACGGCCTGGATACAATTTGCCCTAGATCATTTGCCCAAAATCTTGCGATCCATATTGAAAAAAATGTCCAGGCCAGTGCAATTACTATAGATATTAAAAATTTTCTTTTAGTTGATATGTAAAATCTGCTCAATTATTCATTTATTACTTGATAATTAAACTAAAATATATCAAATTATGGAAAGTATTAATACAACCAAATATTGACCCCACCCCATTTTCAGGTAGTGCCCGGGCCATTTTGAACCAAAACCCAGGTTTTTATAACTGAAAGTCTGAGTATTGCAGAATAGAATTCTTCATTTAAAATATAGATATCTTAATGCTTAAATTCAAAAAAACAATTGAAAACTTTATTTTAGTGGACTAAACTTAAAATCGTCAGGTCAAAGCAGTATAGGAGGAGTACTGATGAAAACAATTGTATGGACTAAATATGGGAAGGATTCCCTTTGATTATCAGCATGATGTTATCTGGTTTCCTCTTTCTGTTTATTATAATCACAAACCTTGCAAGTGTGAGATTTGGAAATGAAACATTTAGCGACCTGGACTCAGGTGCTAAGCTGCAAAAGATCAGTAAAAATCCAAAAAGATTTCAAATAGGCCTCATACTAATACTAATAGAGCATGTTAGCATAATTTTTCTTGCTGTAATGTTATTTATTGCTTTTAGCCAATATAATATAATACTTGCTATTGTTTGGACGATCTTCCGGATAGGTGAAGCCTTGATCCAGATCTACAATAAAAAAAACTACTGGGGACTTTTAAATATTGCGGGACAATACTCTAATTCTACCGGTGACAAGAAAGATGCATTAATTGATTTAGGCCGCAGCATTCTCAAAACAAAAAACTCAAATTTCACATTTGCACAAATCTTATTCTCCATTGGTACACTCGCATACTCGATCCTGTTTGTTACCTATGGAGCTATACCGGCAATTATTGGATGGTCTGGAATTGCTGCCAGCATTCTCTATGGCTCCGGTAATGTGCTAATATTTGTAAAGCCTAACATTAAAACCCTGCGGAACTTCGGGGGTCTATTGATTTTGCTTTTTGAAGTAGGTCTGGGAGGATGGCTCTTATATTATTCAATATTTTAGTATATCATTCATTTGATTTAAATTTGTTTGCTATATTGTCAATCCTGGTATAAAAATATCCTCATTCAACAGTAAAATCTAATATTTTGGGGATTCTCACATTGCTCAGATAATAACTTAAAAACTGGACTGGATCGGGGTAGGGCCATGTAAGACTGAATTTTGAAAATATTTTAAAATCAAAAGTATCCGGGGGATCGAGAGCTCTGGAAGGACAATGTATATAATGAAGAAAAAGGATCAGAATAAAATGAAAAAAACATTTACCCTGCATCCTTACCTGCTTGCCATATTCCCCATTTTATTTCTTTATTCCAATAATATCGACCAGCTTTCAATGATATCCTTTTCTAAAATTTTAATACCGGTCGCTATCATATTAGGTTTTGCAGTTGTTGCCATGGTGATATTTTGGTTGATCTTTAAAAGAGACGGCTATAAAGCAGGGGCCGTCATATCTATCTTTCTGGTCCTGTTTTTTTCTTATGGCCGTATCTATGATCTTGTGGCGGGCTTCAAAATAGGAGACTTTATTATTGGCGAACACAGATATTTGTCAGCTTTATGGTTAATATTATTTATTGTGGGTGTTTTCTTTACTATTAAAACAAAAGCAAATCTTCGCAACCTGACAGATATTTTAAATATTTTTTCAATCACCCTGGTTTTATTTCCTCTTATAACTATCGGGATATATAATTTCAATACAAGGGACAGCCGACAGGAAACAGTTGCAGTCGTGCAGGAAAATGTGGCTGCAATTACCGGGGATAAAGACAAACTGCCAGATATTTATTATATAGTCCTGGATGGATATGCTTCCTTAAACAATCTCCAGGAATTTTATAATTATGATAATAATGAATTCATTGAATATTTAGAAAAAAAAGGCTTTTTTATTGCACGTGAAAGCAAAAGTAATTATTCTCTAACTTACTTATCTTTGGCATCTTCATTAAATATGGAATATATAAATTATTTAAGCGATACAGTCGGTATCGATTCAGAGGACACAAAAATACCCTATGCGATGATAGAGGATAATCGTGTAATAAATTTTTTAAGATCTAGGGGATATAAATATATACATTTCAGTTCGGGTTGGGGTGCCACTGATAATAATCCGAAGGCTGATATTAATATTAGTGGTCCCCGGTTTAAGGGATTTCAAACATTATTGATCCAAACGACAATGCTGAAGCCATTTCAATATTATATTATTTCAGATGCAAGGGAAGCCATCTTAAACAATTTATTACACCTTTCTAAACCATATAAGACTGAAGAACCTAATTTTATATTCTATCATATGCTAGTTCCGCATCCACCATATCTCTTTGATGAAAATGGAGAAGCCGTACCTGATGCAAAATTAAAAATGAGTGGAAATGTTTGGAAACAAAAAGAAAATTACATCAATCAATTAATTTTTATAAACAAAGAGATCAAAAAAGTTATTGACAATATAATATCTGAATCTCAGATCCCTCCAATAATAATATTACAGGCTGATCATGGCACACGTTCTTCTTATAATTATACAAGTGGAGAAGATCCTCCAGGTGATATGGTAAAAGAGATGATGGGAATATTAAATGCCCTTTATTTGCCTTCAGGGGGAGATGAATTTTTATATGATTCGATTACGCCAGTAAATTCTTTTAGATTGATTTTCAATTTTTATTTTGATGCAGACTACGAACTTTTAGATGATCATGTTTATTATTCATATTATGATAAACCATATAGCTTTACAGAAGTAGTTGATGATATCTAAAATTAGAATGAGGTTCTAAGAATTGATCAATTATTTTAATTCTGCAAGTATTTTGCCATATTTTTCTACTTCTTTAACTATTGGAGGACAATCCTCCCATTTTTTGAATTTGTCAGGTGTAAATTTGTACTCTTTTAATTTTTTCTCATCCTTGCCGACTACATATTTCCATAGCCCGCCAACGCGGCAGTAACTGCCCACTCCGCATTTTAGGCATGGAGTGGTCTGAGAATTGAAATAAATGTGACCGAGTATATTAAATTGGTCAGCATGTGTCACCATGCTCTCATAATTGGCTATTCCGTTTTGTATTTCCACTGGTTTTATCCCAACGGATATAAGTAATGCAGGTTTATCGACTAAAAGTCTTTTTAAGTGGTGGAAGCTAAATAAACGTGTTAGGAAATTATACATAAATCCTGTTGCCACGCCGAGTTGGTAAGGAGTTCCCAGCACCAGAGCTTCTGATCCCAGTATCATCTTAAGATATGGATGGAGCTCATCTTTTCTGCCGCACATATTTGTTTTGGCACAAAGATGGGCGCAGCCGCGGCATGGCTTGAAGTTTAGTTTCGAAAGGTTAACAAAAACAGTTTCTTTTCCACTTTTTTCAAGGACCGCTTTTACAAGCCTGTCTGTATTACCTCCTGCAAATGGACTGCCGCTTATCCCCATTATAGCCAAAACATGACCTCCTGAAATTTAATTTATATTAGAACACTCTTCTTTTAGACCATTTCCTTATACAGCTTTTATCTATAATATACCCTATCATCTTATAAGAAATGTTCAATGGTGCTGAAGAGAAAAAATGATTAAACTTAAAATATGGCTTATGCCAGGTGTTCTATTAATATTTTTATCCCTATTCCTATCAGGATGACCCCGCCGATCACCTCAACTTTATTCTCCAGGAAATATCCAATTTTATTTCCTATAAAATATCCAGAGATTGAAAATACAAAGGCAAATAATCCAATGATGGCCACTGATAAATACAGTGAAACATTCAGTAGAGAAAAACTTATACCGACTGCCAGGGCGTCTATGCTGGTAGCAACTGAGAGTACCAGGAGCGAAGGCAGCCTTATAAGGTTGATTTTTCTTTTTTCACCCCTTCTCCTCAATGCTTCATAGATCATCTTGATCCCTATGGCACAAAGCAGCCCAAAAGCTATCCAGTGATCTGCATTTTCTATTAATTCCTTAAAACTGAGGCCAATATACCAGCCGATTAAAGGCATTACTGCCTGGAAAAGGCCGAAGAACAGCCCGACTTTTAATGCATCTATAACTTTTAGTTTAGTCGTAGTGGCCCCACCGGCAATAGAGACTGCAAAGCAGTCCATTGCAAGACTTAAAGATATAAGAATTATATTTATCATCTGGCCCGCAATTTTATATTATTAAAAATGGATTTATATTCTAATAGAAAATAAAAAAGAAGCAAATCCTATCTTTACCATCTGTATGCCCGGTATAAATGTATATAATAATTATATGCCCGGCCGGATCATTCCCTCATTTCTAAAACCTGTAATATTTTTAAATTTTAAAAAAGTGTTAAACTAAAAAGGCATTCAAACATCATAGATGGATAATTGACACTTTAATGGGGAATTAATATGAAGCATATGGTTCCATCTACTGTATTAATGATCTTTTTGATCCTTTTTGTCCTGGCCAGCAGCTGTTCACTGTTTGACAGGTCAGATATTGGCCCCGGGCCTGAAAATAGTCATGGATCATTTGAGAATAATGAGAAAGAAACTATTGAAGAGCCGCCGGAAGTGAAACCGGACCCGGTTCAAAAAAAGCTTTCTGAAATAGAAGGCCTGTATTCTGTGGGATTCAGTCAAAAATTAGGATCAATCGAGGATAAAAAATATCGAAGTGCAATCCTTGATGATGATATTGCTGTAGAGGCTGCCGATTTCTTTTATCGGCATAGCAGCTTGGATATTTTAGCCGGTAAAAAAATATCACCTGACAGTCTTAAAAGACTTTATAATATTTTAGATAGCCAAAACAGAGAAACCATAGACGATTATATAAATAATGCCGTGGACCCCAGAAATGATAATTCAATTGCCCTTATACTGCAGAGCAATTTACTTGATTGGGATGTAGCATTATCTGCCTATATTGCAAAAGCATTTAATATTCCCTATTTTATAATATCTTATAAAGATGGCTCTTATATAAATCCCAATGGGAATCCTTTAGAAATGACATTAGATGACGAGGATGATGATAAAATATTGAACCATCCCATGTATGGCCAGTTGTCAGGTATATTTAAAGAATTAAACCGGGCCAGGGAAACCGGAGACACTGGCTCTATAAAAATTGATAAAACAAAAGAAGAGATCTTGTCCTACCTTGAAGAAATACTTAGCAGTTATGACCTGGTATACTTTTTTATAAATACCCATGCAGTAAACAGCCTTGTTATTTATTCATCCCTGGGTAAAGAATATATACATCCCGGGGATATATATGACAGATTAAAAATGATAGATAAGAATATGCATTTTAAAATAATAGGCGGCCACTGCTATGATGTCATCGAGGAACAATTAGCGCAAAGCCTGGCGGGCAGTAGTATTGAATATTCCCTTTTATCTGCCTCTTCTGTACCTGCATGGGAGGGTGACCTGCTGGAATCTATAATTTATTCAGATGATGGAATAATAACTATAGAAGAACTGAAAGATATATGTACCGGAGAAGGCAGTTCCTACAGTACCACTTCACCCTGGGATGACAAATTTTATATTTATAAGACAGATAGGCCCCCCTATATTATGGATATTTATTATGAGGGTTATGGATATGCAGACTTTAAATTGAGAACAAATTCCCGGGATTTAAGTATTTTTTATTACAGGCTTGAATACTTTAATGAATAACTGGATTTTTGAAACATAAATCCCTGTATAGATCCAAACCATGATCAGTTTAAAGTTTTGTAAATAAGGAGATCATAGACTCATATGCTCTCTTTCGTCTTGAACCGAAATCCCCAGTGGAATTTCCTCATACTCACTTTCATCTTGATCCGTTATTCCAAATGGAATAAAATCTACTTTTAGGCTTCCATCCTTAAATTGATTATTGAAAGTACCGCCTTTAGTATTGATTTTATCCTGGACCGGTTCACGAAAAGTTTTGGGGATAAAATTATTATAATCTTTCCTTTCAAGTATACTACCCTGATATTGTTCCATATTTTCTAAAATTTCTCCATTTCCCCATTTTATTTCATTAAGGCCGCCCCATTCAATACCAAATATTTCGGGATCAAATCCTAAACTAAAATCAACTTCTTTATAAGATAATATAAATTTCTTAGAATAATGATTATTATCCGTAGATTTTCCAACAAAATCATAATATTTATTTCCTTTCAAGATAATATTTTTAATCCCGCCATCGACCTTTACATTCAAAAATGACCCATAATTCCCATCGGGTATTAATTTTCCTGCTTCTGCATATATTAGGTTAGACGGTATTAAAGATATCAGTACCAGAAGCATTATAACTGCAATAATGTATTTCCTTTTCATGTCCTAAATTCCTTTTTTTATCAACTTAATAAAATCAGTCATCCCTAAAATAAAAAAACCGGCTAAATCAGCCGGTTACGCTACTTGCTCCACTTTCCTCAAGCGTCCAAATCCAAGAAAAGCTTCAATGCACCTAAAAAATATTTTATTTTTCTAATATGTGTAATTATAACACTATTATTATAATATTGTCAATATTTTATGATAAATTTATCAAAAAACTATTATTTTTAATTTTAAAAATAATTATGCGATCACAAAATACCGGACCCCTGCAGGATCATCGATGGACATAAGAATAACCGGTTTGAAACTAATGCTTATCCACCAGGCCCATGCATTCTTTTCCCCTCCCATAGCGCTTTGATAGCAAACCCACTATTTGGAATGGTTGATTATTGTTTTAAAAAATTATGCTAAAATAATTTAATTTTTAATATTATATTTATTCATGGAGGCAATATTGGCTAATAAAGTCATACAGGGAAAACCAGGCGGTCTTTCAATCGTGTCTTTTATTGCAGGGTTGATCCCGGGGATTTTCAGTATTGTTACATTACTCTCTTTATTTATTTTATATCTGGGGCACAGGTTTGAGACATATCCCTATGGTACTTCTGAGATCTGGGGGTTTAAAAATCTAATGGTTTCTGCAATATGGTGGTTTTATTTAATAGTCTGGATCGCTATTATTTTTGTTCCCATACCGGCTTTAACCGCAATTGTATGCGGCGGCATTGATCTGGCAAGAAATAGGGCAGGGAGAAAGCTGGATATAGCTGGCATATTATTGGCACTGTCATCTATTATTGCCATAGGGATGACTTTCCTGCCTGCAGTATCCCGGCTTATTTCAAAAATACCAGGATGATAAAATCAGTACTTTTCAAGTATTTTAATAAATTTACTGACCAGGTTTGGATCGAATTGAATTCCTGATAATCCTTTGAGTTCTTGTATTGTTGCATGTTTGTCCATGCTGTCTTTATACGGCCTGCCGTTTCTCATAACATCGTATGCATCAACAATATTTATAATCCTGGCCGTAACCGGGATTTCTTCCTCTTTAAGATTGTGTGGATATCCGCTGCCATCCCACCATTCATGATGAAGAAGTATATCTTCTGCAACTGGAATCAATTGCGGGCATGAAATTGCAATGTGATAACCTACTTCAGTATGCTTCTTCATGATTTTCCACTCCTCATTATTTAAATCTTTATTACCACGGAGAATAGCATCCGGGACGGATATTTTACCTACATCATGCAAGGTGGCTAAAAGTTCAAGCTCATCCAGTTTATTAGAGGGCAGCTTTACAGACTTACCAAGTTTTATTGCCAGTTTTTTAATACGTTCGGCATGTTCCTCGGTTTCATGGCTTTTCTCCCACAGAGTCCTTTTAAGCGATGCTATAAGTGAACCATAGATGCTTTTGCTTTCAAGCATCTTTCTTCTCTGCATCCTCTCTTCTGCATCTTTTATTGTCCTGCTTATACTCTGGTTATTATCTACTTTAGTGGAAAATCCAAGAGAGATGCTGATGGGTATTTTTAATGGATTGATTTTTTTACAACTGTTAATTATCCTTTTAACTATTATTTCAGTGCGGGCATTTGAAGTTTTTGGAAGCAATATTATGAATTCATCCCCGCCCCACCTCGATACAATATCTTCAGACCTGCAAGAATATTTGATCAGTTCAGCGCTTTTTTTCAGGAGTTTGTCTCCCTCATTATAACCAAAAGCATCATTTATGAGTTTTAAACCATTTACATCCCCCATAATAATACTTACCGGTAATTGCCTTTTTACATCCAGTCTTTTTAATTCTACTTCAAAATAAGCCCTGTTATATAATCCTGTTAATTTGTCATGAAAAGACAAATATTTTATTACTTTTTCTTTTTCCTTTTTTTCAGTTATATCATGCAGCAGGATTGTTTTTCCTACATGAACATCCTGCCAGTTAAAAATATCAGAAATACTGATATCAAAGATGTGTTTTTTTCCATTTGGGGCTACGGTTAATTCATCATTTACAATAGCTTCTTTTATCAGGCTTTCCACTTTATTGTTTAAATTTGTAGAAATTATTTTTAACGGTTTTCCGATTACTTCTCTAATGTTCCTGTCAAATATCTTCTGGAAAGTTTTATTTATATCTAAGACATTATTTTTATCATCCAGGACAAGAACGCCATCATTTATACTGTCTATCACATTTTCCCTTGCAACTGGAACAATTTCCCCGATTCTTGACCGTGATAGGATAATCGAGATCATCATGCTGCTAAATGCGATTGAAACAGGTATTATTTCAAGATAAGGGAATGGATTTGATCCGGATAAGAATAACATGATCACTGAGATCGGGATTATTAATGCTAAAATAAAAAGGGTTGCCTGCCATCTATATGCATGATTTGATTTAACAAGCATTTGCCCGATGAGTATTGAGCCGACCAGGAGGGAAATAAGGAGATATAATAATATTATCCAGTGCCCGGTATTATAGGTCTTATCTAGTACAACAGAATTCAAATGACTTCCTAAACTGTAATCCTGAATGACAAAATGGTGGAGTTCATTAGTATATGCTAATGCTAGTATTAAAATTGGTAAAATACTCAGTAAAATAACATTACGCTTTGTAAGCCATTTTTTCAGTCCAGCATAATTAATAGCAAATATGACCCATGCAATTGCTATTATTATAATTCCTACATACTGCAGCTTTCCCCATTGGATCCTATTTTGTAGTTTTAAGAATTCCAGCTCAAATATATTTCCTAAAATCCATATCATGCTGCCGATTATAATAAGGGATTCTATTTTAAAATGCTGTTTCTTCCTTATAATATCCAGGAGATAAATATAAGATAATGTCACCACTGAAAATAGGATCACAATGATGAGTGGAACTGAATAAACTATATTTTGAAAAATCATAATTATAGTATTAAGTAATTATTAAAATATGCTATACATAATATATTTATTATTAATATTATATTAAAATTAATATAATTAATTAACAATTATATATAATTATTTACATACAAGTCAAGTTATAATTTAATAAACTATTTTTTTATATATATCCGTATAAAGCCCGGCTGGTACCTTCTGTACTATATTGACATATCCAAATATATAGGTATACTTATCCCTGTTTTATTATGTAAATAAAGTTATGGAAGTATTAAACAGTTTGACCAGGATATTTAAAGCATTATCTGATGAGAGCAGGATCAGGATGGTCAATTTACTAAATACCAAAAAAGGCCTGTGTGTTTGTGAAATAAGAGAAGTAATAGGACTTGCACAGCCTACTATATCAAGCCATTTGAAACTACTGGAAAATTCGGGCCTGGTCACTTATATCAAGGACGGCCAGTGGGTAAACTACAGCCTGAATACTGCAATTGATGCTAATATTAGGCAAATAATGGACCATGCAATATTAATATTAGCTGAAAGCGGACAGATTAAAACAGATCTTGAAAAATTAAAGGCTGTAAACAGAAAAGATATATGTAGATGACATTCTATCCTATTTAATAAAAAATGAACCAGGGAGGAGAGCAATGGCTGAGCCATCAAATAAGCAACAAGAGAAAACACTGAGTTTTTTTGATAAGTACCTTTCTGTATGGGTGATTCTTTGTATAGCAGTTGGTGTAGCCATTGGAAAATTTTTTCCTGCATTCCCAAATACATTGAGCAAGTTTGAGTATGCCAATGTTTCCATACCTGTAGCTATCCTGATCTGGCTTATGATCTACCCCATGATGCTTAAAATTGATTTTGCTAGCATTGTAAATGCTACAAAAAAGCCAAAGGGGCTTACTGTTACCACTGTTACCAACTGGCTTATCAAGCCATTCACAATGTATTTTATTGCATTGTTCTTTTTAAAATTTGTGTTCAAGTCAATTATACCCCTCCCGCTTGCTACTGAGTATCTTGCAGGCGCTGTGCTCCTGGGAGCTGCACCATGCACTGCCATGGTCTTTGTATGGAGCCATTTGTCCAAAGGCGACTCGGCATATACACTGGTCCAGGTAGCTATAAATGATATAATAATCCTTTTTGCTTTCACTCCCATTGTTGCTTTCCTTTTAAAAATAAGCGATGTGATAGTCCCCTACAGCACTTTATTCCTGTCTGTAATATTATTTGTAGTCATCCCATTTTCTGCAGGATATATCTCGAGGATCCTGATTATAAAAAGAAAAGGGAAAAAATATTTTGAAAATATTTTCATCAAAAAATTTAATAATGTCACAGTTACCGGCCTGCTTCTTACCCTTATTATTATCTTTGCTTTTCAGGGGAAAATAATCCTGGCCAACCCTGCCCATATTGCACTTATTGCAGTACCCTTGATCATCCAGACATTTTTGATATTTGCTATTGCTTATGGCTGGGCCAAAGCCTGGAGGCTTCCCCACAGCATTGCTGCTCCCGGAGCGATGATCGGGGCCAGTAATTTTTTTGAACTTGCAGTAGCTGTGGCAATATCCTTATTCGGCCTTCAGTCCGGGGCGACCCTTGTTACGGTTGTTGGGGTACTGGTCGAGGTTCCGATCATGCTGGCACTTGTAAAAATTGCAAATAATACAAAACACTGGTTTGCATTAAATAAAGAAAAAACTAAGAGTGTTTAGCGATCAGCCTTAATCCTTATATGCTAGCAGTGGAATTTGACTGCCTGCCTGATCGCCATTACTATGGTCATCATATTGCTATCAATACAAGGACCAGGATTCACTATGTGAACAGGTTCCGCTTGCACTGCCATTATCCTCGCTCAGGGTACCGTTTAAGGTATCAGTAAACGGCATACTGGTATTACAGGCGCCATCTTCACCTGAATAATAAGCTGTCGATGAAATAGACACGCTAATATTCCTGGTCCCCAGGTTCCATGCATCCAGCTGATGGTAAGGCTGTGGCAATGGCCAGGGCGGCCAGACATGAAATAATAGAAAATAGGGTTTTTTTGTTTTTTTACCCATTTTTTCCTTTTCTTTATTTAAATATATTTGCGGCCCCTGGCTTATTCAAAGGAGAGAGTTCCCAGCATAGCAGTATAAATATCCCAGTACATCTCAGCCTGCGGACTAAAAGATATTCCACTGAGAATAACCAGATTATTTTCTCTTAGAATTAAAAAATTATTGATTAGAAACTCATTTTCTTCAGAGTCAGTCAGGTTATAATCATATTCTTCATAATAATAAGAATCAAGTATTTCTCCTGAATACTCCTCAACATTGTATGTTTCCAAGCCAGTATCCATTACCCCTTCATCGGAAAATGCCTTCAGGTCATCAGGATCATAATTTCCTTTACCAGATATTGTTAAACTCACACTCATATAGGTTTCATCCGAAATCGGAAAAAATAAGATAGAATAACCTTTATCGTCCTCTGTTATCTCAAAGTCCCACTCATCAGGATAATTGATCGATAATTCATAATCCTGGCTCGTATATAAGTTTTCCTGAGTAAAATAAATATTATAGCTTCCAGTTCCAGTGCCTGCTTCTTCAATTGGTACTTCTCCTATGATTATAAAATCATACTTGCCGTAAAGAGAACTGTTTAAGTAAATCTCAGCTTTGTAGTTTCCGGGACCCATAGAACCTTCTATAGGCATCCAGAAAATTACATATTCCTCTTTATAAATATTTTCTGTGACCTCCAGATCTACAATATCTATGATCTCGTCTTCGCCGTAATACCAGCGGACACTGTAAACATCTCCACTGATCTGATTATTTGTCAATATTGATACATATATTGTGTCCATGGCCCCAAATTCTTTAATATCGTTTAAAGGTTCAAGGGTGATTTCATCTACTGCATTGGATAGGGTCACTTCCTGGATCTCGGATTCCGGCTTATTGATCTTAAAATCAGTAGAATCCTTGAGTTCTCCATTATGATAAAAGGAAACTGTATAATTTCCCGGTTCTAACAAAATCTGGCCCTCTTCTATATCTTTTGTTTCAATATAGAAATTACCCTCAACCAGTCCCTCTAATTTTGTTGAATACTTGTCTGTAATATCAAAAACGATCTCATCGGTTTCCATATTAACTATGGTAAAGCGCTTATTATCATCAGCCTTTACTCCGTTTACTTCAATTGTTACAAAAATCTTTTTAGCATTAATATTAAATTCATCTTTCTGGTCAATTGGAGCACCCTCTTCATCTATCTTTGCACAGACAGTGAGATCACCAAATTTAAGCAAAGAAGAAGAAGAGAAACATGATGATAAAAAGGGCACAAGGCCCAATACAACGGCAATCGAGATGACTACTGCCAGGATTTTTCTAAAAAAAAGTATTTTAGCCATGATTCCCCTTACTGCTAAATTATATTATTTATCACTGTACTCAATAATAGGCTTTATCTTAATAAATATCTTAAGGCTCATTGAGGTACCTCATATTTTATTTGGAGGGAAGCTCCACTTGGTTTTAAAAGATACCAGTCTCCTACACCATTATTGCTCTTATTTGTTAAACTTAATTTTAACTGAAAATTTTCTTCTCCTATGTCCACCTTAGCCTGAAGCTCGCTTTTCAATGCATTGGTTCCAAAATTTAGGTCAGCCAGGGAATCAGATGTATTGAAAATCTTCACCATGGTCCCACCTATAGCGAAATCATCCGGTACATCTAATTCATTCCCATAATCAAGCACCTTGATATGTATTTCATCTGCAGCCAGCCAGGGTTCATTCCCGATCTCATTGATCGGGATAACTAGATCAACATCAGTAATAGTCACATCTCCCAGTCCGCTCAGGCCGCTAATATCAAAACTTAAATAACCTTTAGTAACGGTATCTGTATTATTATCACCAAAAAATACTTCATCTGTGCCTGTAGTAGGGCCAAAGCCCTGTGCAATATATCCGCTCAGGCTGCCTTCGGCACCAATACCTATTTCTTCTACAGGTATTCCAGGTTCAGGCTCCGGGTCCGGTTCATCACAACCCCATTCAATTACTATAGACTCTGAAACAGTTCCCACAGAATTTGTAGCAGTGACGACCAGGGTATAAATATCGTCAGGATAATTGAGATTGACCTGGGTTTTTGTCGGACCCCAGGCCCCATTGCTGTCATCTTTGCTGAATTCAATTGTTGGCTCTGGATTTCCTTTTACCTTGGCCTCTATCCTATAGTAACAAACATCATTGGCTTCCGAAAACAGTGGGCCCTCATAAACTTTAAGTT
>SDBS01002822.1_pt1 | contig 17177 bp, 14 predicted proteins | sample 2277091 | NCBI WGS metagenome assembly SDBS01 (sample SAMN10404972, study PRJNA504765) | marine sediment metagenome | isolation source: marine sediment core GS10_PC15, 163 cmbsf | place: Arctic Ocean: Southern Knipovich Ridge | collected 2010 | reverse complement strand
CACTTACTTTGGTTGGTGGGATGGAGTACACCAGGCCAACCTAAATAAACTCACCGGAGAATATATAAGTGATATAGGATATGGAACCGCATTTCACAATTGCTTAGTTGAAATTCAAAAAGTAAAATAAAATTAAAAAACATAGTAACGTAAAAATTTGGTCCATTATCATTCATGATTTGGTCTGGAGGAAGTAAATGAAATTTTTAGATTTAGTGAAAACGAGGCAAAGTGTAAGAAAATATCTGGATAAACCCGTTGAGAGGGAAAAAATTGAGTGCTGTCTGGAGGCAGCACGGCTTGCACCTTCGGCCAGCAATTCTCAGCCCTGGAGCTTTATTGTAGTAGATAACTTAAAACTAAAAGAATCGGTAGCCAGAAAAACTTTTGATAGAGTTATATCTTTCAATCGTTTTTCCCTGCAAGCGCCTGTTTTAATTGTATTAATTTCGGAAAGACCAAGCTTCTTAAACAAAGTTGCGGAAGCAATCAAAGACAAACAATTTAGCCTTATCGATATCGGAATCACTGCCGAACATCTTTGCCTACAGGCAGCAGAAGAAGGATTAGGTACTTGCATGTTGGGATGGTTTAATGAAAAGGGGGTAAAGAGATTGCTCAATATTCCCCCGTCAAAAAGAGTTGAACTTATTATAACAATGGGCTATCCGGAATCTAACCAAATACGTTCCAAAAAACGAAAGCCAATAGACCAAATCAGAAGCTACAATACTTACGGGTTATAGAAATGAAAAAGACTAATGCCTCCAGAATTTTAGATAGATTGAAAATCCCCTATGAAATTTTAGAATATGAAGTGGATGAGCAGGATCTTGGTGCAGAAAATGCCGCTCAGAAGATGGGACAGCCCTTAAAACAGGTATTTAAAACACTGGTAATTCGAGGGGATAAGACCGGAATATTAGTGGTCTGTGTTCCCGGAGGGGCGGAACTTAACATGAAGGTCCTTGCTTCTATTAGTGGAAACAAAAAAGTAGAAATGACCCACTTAAAGGAGATAAAGTCATTAACCGGTTATATTAGGGGAGGGGTCTCGCCTTTAGCAATAAAAAAAAATTATCCTACCTATATCGATGAAAGCGCCTTCCAATTTCCTTTTATTATATTCAGTGCGGGAGTTCGCGGCTTGCAATTAAAAGTTAATCCTAATGACTTGTTAAAAGCAATCCAATTAATTTCCGGCAAATTAACCATGAGATGATTTTTATTGGGCTATGGAGGAATTATTAAGTGAGCATCTTGGCGGCAGGGTAGAATAAGAAAGTACTATAAAATAAAAATTAGATAGCCAAAACTTTATAAGAATAATAATTTGGGAGAATAAAAACCTTAGCACAAGAAAGATATTATTTTTATAGAATATAGATCTAGAAAAGTTAACCTTAATAAATCAGTACGAAAGATCATAAGACAATTGAGTAAAATTAACTTATTAGAAATTAAATTGTCAGATGGAAAAAGAAAATATTCTATTACTACCATATGAAGAGAAGAAAATAAAATACTAGACTTATACAAAATCAAAAAATAGAGTCACCAGTTGTGGCATAGAATATTTTTTAAGAAATCCATTAAACATAATGGTTATATTAATTTTTTATGGTTGAACTTCAGTAAAAAATAAAAAAATAAATAGATTAATGAATTTCAGAATTTTTTAGACCCATAATATCAAAATCATCAATGGTTAATTAACGATTATTATTCCTATTATCTAAATACAGCATTATTATTTTCAACAAATAGTTTAGCTGTCATTAATCATTAAAAAATTATTATTTTTTAATTTTCTTACTTAATAAATTTTTAGATAATAGTGAAGGCGACACCAAATAATTTTGGTGTGATATTTTTTCTAAAATAGTTATCTCTTTCCAAGCTGCTAATTCATGAAAAATATCGCTCCAATTACCTTGAACTAATGGATAATGATGTGCTAATCCATAATAGGAAATAGTTTCAATTAAATCAGTAATAGATAAAGGTTCATTATTTATACGAAAATTACCTAACCATCCTCGACTACCAGCATAACCCCTTGTAGGACCTTTCATAACTTCAGCAGACATTAATAGTAGATTATCAATTTTCTGAGAGAAACGAATAATAGTAACTAAGCCGGGAGCAAAGACTAGATCAGAGGATACACCAGTACTTGGTGCGCCAGGCGGATTAGTTCGATTTAATGTGGGATGATATGTTGGCACTTGACCCATTTCATCAGCCCAACTCGGAGATGCACAACCGCAATGCCATAACTGTACTAATTCATGCTTTTCCTCTAAAGCGACCATGTCTGTCAATGTGGCTGGTGTATGGCTTATGTAATAGGCTGAAAGCATACTAAGCGCACCGATCACATCTCCTTCACATGAAGTAGGTATACACATTTCGTTAAGCCAGCTTATCGCTGCACAAGGAGCAATACCATTTAATTCACTTTGAAATTCGGGCCAGCAACGAACTGCTAACGCATTATAATTTCCTTCATTTGTTAAGTCCCGTAAAGCCAGGTAAATTTGTGCAGTATGAGGCGTCCAATCTGAAGTTACAGACACTTTTGTTGCTCGGTCACTCATTGTTTGCATAACTTTAACTATTTTACTCTCAGAATAATTATCTATTCTCTGAAAGATGTTAGTCAATGGTTATACTTCAGTCCGAACTCCTAATTTATGATAAATAGATTTTGTATTGTAATTTAAATTAAAGAAAGTCGGGGCTATCCCTCCTAATAAATAGATTTTAGATTGATTAAGTTTTTTAAGAGTGTCTAAAGCACGAATAGTAATCTGTAACCGTTGTTTAAAATGAGAGTCAGTCGCTGTACCAAAAAACCATTTAAAATCTTGTGGTTTCTTTAGACGTATAATAGAAGCAGCTAGATTAAATCCTGTAAAAGAATTTAAAGGAATATTTCCCTCAAATGATGGTTCGGGTAGAAACCATAATCCTAAAGGAATATTTAATCTAATTAGAGGAAGAATTAAATCTTCCTGTGAAAAAGAACTATTTTGGATAAGCAAAAAATTAATATTGTTTGCTTGAAGTTGACGAGCAGATTTTTTAGCTTCTTCCTTTGATTTAATTGCTTTTTCAATAGTTACAAGATCAAAATTAAAATAATTGGCTAAGATGCGCATTTCTTTTTTTGATTTTTCATAAATACCTAATTTTAATGCATCAAAGTTAGGATAGAATAATCCAACCAGGCCAACTTTTAGTTTATTCATTTATATATTCTTAAAAAATATTAAAATAATATGTTTCAATTCAAGAAGAATTATTATATTAATTCTTTCGTTAATAATGATAGCACATTTATCAGGAAAAGAAAAAAATTAAATTGTTAACAAATGACAGTTAATAAATAACAGTTGACATGTGTAATTTTATATAATATAATTACTAATTAGAAGTAATACAAGTAAAGTTTAGATAAAAATATTATTTAATTATAACTAAAGCTTCTATAAATTACGTAAGAAAGATAATCTTATAGTTTATATTAGTATTTTTGCCTTTATATGTGAAAAGAGTATCGGCCAACATTGTAGAAAAAAAAGTATTTAGTATTAAAAAAACGTAACATTTAAAATCTTAATTATAATTTATTTAAGTTTTACTTTATCTAAAAAATATTAAGCTATAGTAAGGAGAATTTAAAAATAAGAAAGCCTATTGAATCTGTAAAAATTAAGAATAATGGACTTCGGTGTCAGGTATATAAAATAATAAAAAACAAGATTGCGAAAGGCGAACTTAAACCTGAGCAAAGAATCTTTGAATCACAAATAGCAGAACAGCTTTCTATAAGCAGGGGGCCTGTAAGGGAAGCAATTAGAGATATGGCAAAAGAAGGCATAGTAATAAATATACCTCGTAAAGGAACATTTATTACCAGCTACAATATAAAAGATATTGAAGAAATTTATAGTATAAGGGCAATTTTAGAGGGGTTAGCAATCAGAAGATCGATTAAATATTTAACCAAAAAAGACATTAAAAATCTTGAAAATTTAAGGGATGAGATAGCAATGGCAGCTAAAAATAAAAATATTGCAGAAATGGTAGAAAAAGATATGCGCTTTCATAAAGTAATCTGTTATTCTTCTAAACACACCCGTTTAATAAAATTATGGTCTGAAATGGATTATCAAATCCGAACATTCCTTGTTACGGCTGATTTAGTTTTTTATAATCCGAAACAAATAGCGCAAAGGCACAATAAAATTCTTGAAGTGATAAAGGCAAAAGATCCAGATAAGGCAGAAAAATGTATTAAAAATCATATTAATCAAGTTGGAAAAGAAATTATTGATAATTTTAAAAAAAGGAGCATAGTCTCCTCCTCTACTTTAAAGAAAATGGAGTAAAAGTCATATTTCTAAATAAACTAAATCTTTATTTTATTAAACTTAAGATAGTTAAAGTATTAAGAATTTTATAGAGCTCTTTATTAAAAAAGAGAGGATTATTTGCCCGTTAATTTAGTTAAATTTCAAAAGTGCACTATTTGAGAATCAACAGTACGTTTTTGATTTTTAAACGACAAGGCAATTTGAAATCTTGACAAGAAATATTTTTCTAAAGCTATGATTTTCTTAATTATAGTCATCATTTTAGTAATTGGGTTCAGCATAAATTTTCTTTGTCAGAGTTTTTAAAAACTACCTTAACTAATGAAGGGAGTAAATACTTTTAATTCTATTGTTGACATTAATGAACCGTGTTGTAGCGCGCAAAGTTATTAGGGGAAACCTTAGCAAACATGAAAATAAAAAAGGAAGTAATTCATGCTTGAAAAACTAAGATATGGAACATCATCAATTACTCTAGATTTGAATAATAAATTCTGTTTTTATCCTCTCAGCTCTCCGGCAATTGAACAAAAATATGAGGAAGCTGATATTGTTCGATTGGCTCTAAAAGAAACCGATATACCACTTTCCAGATATATTAAACATGGTGACAAGATAGCCCTCGTTATTTCTGACCAGACTCGACCAACTGGAAGCAATATATATGTACCCATACTTCTGGAAGAAATTATGAAGTTTGGTGTTAGTAAAGTGACGGTAATTATAGCACTTGGGCTTCATCAATCCCCTACATTTAAAGAGATTCGAATCCTTTTCGGTGGAGAAGTTCCAGCTAATCTTATAGTTGTAAAGCACGATGCCTGGAAAGATTTAAAGCAGCAAGGGGAAGCAAGATTTCGACGAGAAGCCGTAGATGCGGATAAGATTATTCTAACCGGTGCTGTCACTTTTCATCCTATGACAGGGTACTCCGGTGGTCGTAAGAGTTTACTTCCAGGGGTTGCAGCAGTTGATGATATTTACAGCAACCACAGATTATATTTTGAAGGATATACAAAACACCCAGGAGTTGGTCCAGCAATAATTCGTGACAATCCAGTATGCAAGGATATTCGGGAAAGGACATCTGGATTTAAAAATCTCTGGGCTCTAAATGTTGTTCTCGGGGAAGATAAGAAAATCGCGTATGCATCATGTGGAAATGTTGACAAAGTCTGGACTTTATGTTGCAACCAAGTGTCTCAACGTAGCACGGTTAAAATTGATGCCCTATACGATGCAGTAATAGCTTCCGCTGGTGGATATCCCTCAGATTTTTCCTTTTATCAAAGCATGAAAGTTTTAACAAATTCGAGTCGTGCATGTAAAAATAACGGGATTCTTATTGTACTTTCACAATGTCCCAACGGATGGGAGATTCGTAAAGATTTATTCCGATATTTTTCGATGACTCAGGAGCAAATAGCAGAGGATCTGTTAAAAGAATTTACTATTGATGGCTTAGCATTATATATGGCACTGAACATAATCAGGAAACATAAAGTTTGGCTTTATTCTGATTTACCGAAAAATGAAGTGGAGTTAGCAGGGATGCATTATATCACTGATAAACGAATGATAACAGATATTATCCCAGAAAGCGAAAATGTTGCTTTGATTACAAACGGGGCTTCGATTCTGCCGGTACATGTTGATATAGAAGGGGAACACCATGAAAATGAATACAAGCGAGCTTTTTCTTTACTGGGAATGAAGATTGGTCTTATATCTAATAGCAAAAGTATCTTATTCGATGACGAATATTTTTTAGGAAAAGGCAGTCATTTGCATTCACTACTTTCTAACTTTCATATACTTAATCCAATACCTAATGAAAGTGATGCAGCCATGGACATGATATTTAAAGTAGTGGATAAATCAGATACGGAAACCAAATTTGAATCTCATGAATCGGTATACAAGGTATCGGGGCCTATCAAGGAACTAGATGATTCAGCAGGTGATAAAAGGGCATCAATTTTTGGAAATATGGGTATTTTTTCAAAGGTCGCCATTCGAGAACTTGAAAAGCTAGGCATATTTTCATTTCATTCGACTAGTTTTGTCCACCCCGCGACAAATACTTTATATCTCGTGCTTGGAAAATCAGGTGTTGGAAAAAGTACCGTACTTCTTAAAGCTATAATAGAGAATCTGCAGGTATTTGGAACTGAACTTACTCACATTCAAATCGTTGATGGAAGAGTACGCTTTATAAAAGGATCTCTCTGGCAAAACTGTCGTATAGGCAATCTTGTTGAAGATTTTCCATCATTATTAGAAAAGTTCAATATTAATTATAGGCCAAATGGGAACCCGTGGCAGCAGTATATCTCGATAGATATGAATCCATGGCAGTATCCTAAAGACATAATGATTGATCCTAAAGTCATTATCCTGTATCCCAGGATTGAATCTGAACGAAATTTACCAGAACGCTACAAACTCGATATCGCAGGTACTGCTTATACACTTTTTGAAAATCTTTCCAATAAAGTATCTCCGCCGAGTTTATTATACAAAAAATTATTTATTCCCTCTGTTGATAACAGAGAAGGTCAAGTAAATCGTATGGCCGCAGCAGAAGAATTTATTCGCTATGCGAATATCATTGCCAGTTGGAAAGTGCTGACAAGTCCAAATGCCTGTCTGGATACATTACTTCCAAAAGTTTAATATTAAACATATCAGGAGGATGATGCATGGATAACTTAATAAAAAGAGGTATGGAAGGAGTTTATGAATTTCCTATTACAGGGCGAACCGAAAAACCACGGGCTAGCGGATTGACAATGGTCATTGATATGGGCAGCGGTTTGGATGAAACAAGAGATTTTTTGGATTACGCCGAAAGATATGTCGATATGTTCAAGATATCTTCAGGCACAGCAGCTCTATATGGTGAGGCTGTTCTTAAAAAAAAGATCGAAATAATCCGTTCTCACGGTATCGAAGTCGAAGCAGGTGGTTCTCATTATGAAGTTGCCAACTGGAAAGGTGTCAGGAAAAAATATTTTCAGAGGCTACTCGATCTTGGTTTTAATGTGGTTGAAATTGCGGATGGACATCTTCCATTAACTGATTCAGAAAGACTGAATTCGATTAAGGAAGCTAAAAATCTAGGCCTGAAAGTTGCGACTGAGATTGGTAAGAAAGAACCCTCAAAAAATATTAAAGCACCGACGATCATTCAGCAGTTTAATAAAGATATAGATACCGGAAGTGATTATGTGATCATTGAAGGCAAAGCAAGTGGGATGGAAGTAGGTATTTTTGATGAAAAAGGGAATATTAACGAAGAAGAACTTACCGTGATTGTGAACGGAATTCATGATCTTAATAAGATTATATGGGAAGCACCTCTTCGTATGCAGGAACAGGCTCTTATTCTTCGCTTCGGACCTAATGTAAATCTTGGAAATATTTTTCCTCAAGAGGTATACCCGCTTGAATTGATGAGAAATGGTCTCATGCTGATGCCTCTTATTAATGCCTATAATCAAGAAATAAAGGGGAAATAATAAATTGAAAAGGCTTAATTCTAAAGAATTAGAAAAAAAAGCAAGTAAAATCCGGCTACTTTGCCTTGAAATGATTGATAAAGCTGGTGGTGGACATTTAGGGGGTTCTCTTTCCGCTATGGATATTATGACGGCTTTATATTTTAATATCCTTAATATAGATCCAAAAAATCCGAAGAAAAAAGATAGGGATCGTTTTATTCTATCAGCTGGACATAAAGCTGCTGGCTATATTCCAGTACTAGCCGAAAGAGGTTTTTTTAACAAAAAATTGTTAGATACTTTTAATAAATTAGATAGTCCTTTTGGAATGCATCCGGATATGAATAAAATTTCCGGATGCGAGATGAGTACGGGAAGTCTTGGTCATGGTCTTGCTGTAGGTGTCGGTATGGCACTTGCTCTTATAATGGATAGTTATAATTCCAGGGTTTTTGTATTGATGGGTGACGGAGAGATTAACGAAGGTACTGTTTGGGAAGCTGCTATGGGGGCGGCTCATTATCATCTAGATAATTTGATTGCTATTGTCGATTATAATAAATGCAGTATGGATGGACCTATCGATGAAATTATGTCACTTGAACCTATCGAAGATAAGTGGAAGTCATTTGGTTGGATAGTTAAAAGAATTAACGGTCATAATATGTCTGAAATTTTAAAGATATTTAATAGTATACAGAAGGAGACAGAGAAGCCTACGGTAATAATTGCAGATACGATTAAAGGTAAAGGGGTTCCAAGTATTGAAGGAAATTATCATTGGCATTATGGTTTTTTTAATAATGAACAGTTGTTAGATGCTCGAAAAAGATTAAAGGAGGAACTGTAATATGAAAAATCCAAGTGTTAGTATGAAAGATTTCGAAAATATTTCATTAAGAGATGCATTTGGCAAAGCCTTAGTAATTATGGGCGAAAAAGTTCCAGAACTCGTTCTATTAGGGGCAGATGCTATTGCTTCCACAGGTTGTGCAGCATTTGCGAAAAAATTTCCTCAAAGAACATTTAATTTTGGAATCGCAGAGCAGGAAATGGTAGCTGCAGCAGCAGGATTTGCTACTTGTGGGAAAATACCAATTGTGACTGCCTATGGATTTTTGATTTCAATGCGCGCCTGCGAACAGATTAGAACAGATATCTGTTATCCTAATCTAAATGTAAAATTAATGGCTACTCACACTGGCCTTTCTATGGCAACTGGAGGAACGACTCACCACTGTACTGAGGATATTGCTATTATGAGGAGCTTTGCAAATCTGACTGTTGTAGCTCCATCGGATGCTGCAGAGACAGCAAAAGCAGTAGAGGCTGTCATTAATTATCCAGGGCCAGTGTATTTGCGTATAGGGAGAGGCGAAGTTTCTAATATATATTCAAGTGATTATAACTTTGAGATTGGTAAATCTATTCTTCTTCGTAAGGGTAGTGATGTTACTTTTGTAGCTTTTGGAGTTATGTTGGCTGAAGCATTAAAAGCTGCAGAAATTCTAGCAAAAGAAAATATCCAAGCTCGAGTTATTAATATGCATACTATTAAACCAATCGATAAAGATGCTATTATAAGTGCTGCTTCTGAAACTGGAGCAATTGTTACTGCAGAGGAACATACGATTTATGGAGGACTAGGCGAAGCGGTAGCGGGGGTAACCTCGGCTTTTTACCCTGTTCCATTAATTTGCATAGGCATTCAAGACACTTTTTGTGGTATTGGACCAGAAGATGGCCTCAGGAAAAAACTTGGACTCACAGCGCAAAATATTATTCAAGCCTCAAAAAAAGTGATTTTAATGAAAAAATAAGAGAGGATAATATAATGAGAGGTGGATATTGGTACAAATTACTCAGGATAGATCTTGATAATGGGCTTGTTAAGGAAGAAAATATTGATGAGGTTCTTGCTAAAAAGTATCTTGGTGGAGCTGGTATAGGTGCTTGGTATTTAAAAAAGGAAGTACCCCCCGAAGCTAATATATTTGGTCCTGAAAATAGGCTCATTTTTACAACTGGTCCTTTTCAGGCAACCAAGATACCAGGTGCTGCAAAGTTTTCTATCGTTTCCCGATCTCCCTTAACTGGAATTTTTGCTGATTCTGCTGCGGGGTCTAAATGGGGAATTTATTTTAAAAAATGTGGATATGATATTATAATTATTCAGGGGAAAAGTAGATCTCCGGTTTATCTATATATTGAAAACCAGCAAGCTACCCTGCATGATGCATCAGATTTATGGGGGAAAGATTCATATGAGGCGCGTTCTATTCTTTTGGACATTTATCCTGGCGCTAGCATTGCTACAATAGGTCCTGCAGGTGAGAATTGTGTTGCTATGGCAAGTATTCATATAGATAATTTTTCTGTTGCTGGAAGATGTGGGCTTGGTGCAGTTATGGGATCGAAAAAATTAAAATCAATAGTTGTTAAAGGGAATCTTACTGTACCGGTTTATAATGAGGATGGCCTGGTAGAATTGCAAAATCAATTACAAAAAAGGGTAGCAAAGACTGCAGTAGGATTAAAAACTGGGGGAACCATTTCTGGTATTGTACCAGGGGAAGAGAGCGGGAATCTTCCTTTGAAGAATTTTAGTATGGTAGGTTGGAAAGAAGGAGCAGAAAAGATAGGACTTCCAGGATATACTGAAATATTAAAACCAAAACCTCATGGATGTATATATTGTCCTATTGCTTGCCATAGATCAGTGAATATTACTTTTTCTGACAATTTTATCTATAAGGGACCAGGTCCTGAATATGAGACATTAGCTATGTTGGGGGCAAATTGTTTAATTGACGATTTGGAGATATTAGTAAAGATTAATGATTATTGCAATCGTGCAGGCATAGATACTATATCTGCAGGAAGTTGTGCCGCCTTCGCTATAGAAGCATTGGAGAGAGGGCATTGTGGAAATTATAAACCTGATTATTCTTTTGGGTGGGGGAATGGAAGCGGATTAATAAGATTTTTAGAAGAATTAGTTCATCATACTGGATTCGGCGGGCTATTCTCTGAAGGAATCAAGAAAGCTTCCCAGATTTTTGGCGATCAGACTATGGGTTACGCATGTCATGTAAAGGGATTAGATATTCCTGCTCAAGACCCTAGAGTCTACTATAATTTAGCGCTCAATTATGCCACAGGCAATAGAGGAGCTTGTCATATGCGAGCGTATTCACAAATAGCAACTATGGGTGCACTTTTACCAGAAGTCGGTATATCAGTGGCTCCTAAACCAAATACCATGGAAGGGGCTGCCCATGTGGTAAAAATATATCAAGACTTTACTGCTGTTTATAATTCATGCGTTCTCTGTCAATTTATGATTTGGGGAGGAATAGGTTTAGGTGAAATGGTTAGAATATTAAACGTTATAACTGGTTGGAATATGAGTATCGAAGAATTTATGGAGTGTGGAGAAAGGATATTTAATTGTCAGAGGTTATTAAATCTTTCGTATGGTGTCTCCGGTAAAGATGATACACTTCCGCAAAGGATATTAGAACCTTCAACTTCCGGTCCTAGGACATACCAAACTCCCCGTAAAGGTTTTAGGGAAGCCCTTAAAGAGTATTACAAAGAAAGAAGTTGGGATGAAAAAGGAATACCCTACAGGGAAAAACTAGTGTCCCTGGGGGTAGAGTTATGAAGGGGGTAGGGTTATAAAGCTCGGAATTCACCTTTCTTTATGGGCGAAAAAATTTACCGACCCTTTTATCAATGATATTGGACGGGCGGCTCAGCTTGGTTTTGACTCTGTAGAAATACCTTTAATGAACCCCGTAGAGATACCTGTTGAAAGGGTTTTAGAGGAGTTAGAAAAAAACGACCTGGAGGTCTTTTGTGGAACCGGGTTAGGGCCTAATACCGATATCTCTTCTCCTGAACGGGCTATCAAAAAAAGTGGTCTAAACCATATACTTGCCTGTCTTGAGGTAGCCCACCGGCTGGGAAGCCCTTCTTTGGGTGGTGTTATCCACTCAGCCTGGGGCAAGAAGGACCGTGTTGTTTTATTAGATAGAAAGAGAGCTGCTGAGGTCTTGAAAGAAGCGGCAAATAAGGCAGGGGAACTCAATATGAAATTAGCACTTGAGTGTATCAACAGATATGAAAGTTCCTTTCTAAATACCGTTGAACAGGGGTTGGAGCTACTGGAATTAGTTGGCATGCCTAATGTGGGCCTTCACCTTGACACCTACCATATGAATATTGAGGAGAAGTCTATCCCGGCCGCTCTGGTAAAATGCGGAGACAAGTTATATCACCTGCATCTTAGTGAAAATAACCGGGGATATCCCGGCAGTGGTTTGATTAATTGGAGGGATATATTTGAGACCCTGAAGGCAATCAACTATACAGAGGGGCTGGTAATAGAGAGTTATGTAGTACCGGAAACACCTGCTGGAGATGACGTTTGTATCTGGAGGCAGATAGAAAAGGATACCGAAGATAGTTTGAGACAGAGTGTTAACTATTTAAAACAAGGTTTTCATGACTATTTTTTGCTTCATGAAAAACCGGGGTAAGTAATAAACAACTTTCTTTAAGGGAAGTGGAACAATTGAAAAAACTTAAAATTGGGATGGTAGGTCTAGCCTATCCGACCTTTAACTATCAGCTGGGGGAAGAACTATATGAGGAAGCAGTTAAACTACTTGAAAAAGACTATATTGATTATTGCATAGAACGAGAACTTATTTTAGGTGATAATTGTGAAGAAACCGCTAAGAGATTGAATAAAGAGAAGATTGAGTTATTGATTGTCATTAATGCTACTTTTGCCTATGGAGGGCATATAATCAAACTAGTCAAAGAACTTCCGGGCATACCGGTAATACAGTGGGCTTTTCCGGAACCGGCTGATAAAGGTGACAGGCTACAGCTTAATTCATTTTGTGGTGCAAATGTAAATACGAGTTTTTTAAAAAGGCTAGGTGTCAAATATAAGTTTATTTATGGAAGGCCAGAGGAAGAGACACTACAGCGGGAGCTGGAGAGTTTTATTAAAGCAGTCTGGCTACGTAAACAGATGAATAATACAAAATTATGTTTAATAGGAAATCGAGTTCCTGGGTTTTATTTGTCCAATCTCAATGAACTATTACTGAGAAAAGAAATAGGGCCTGAACTAATTCATTTATCTTTATCAACTCTCTTTAAAGGGGCTGAAAGCCAGGTTGGACAGGAAATTGAAAGGGAAATGGCTCGTATGAAAGAAGAAGTCACTGCTATTACAACTACCGATGAAATGCTGGAGAAAACCGCCAGGTTCTACCTCTATCTTAAAAAATTTAAAGAAGAAAAATCAATAGATGGTTTTAGTATAAAATGCTGGCCGGAATTACAGGCAGAGTATAACTTCTCTATTTGCGGTGTAATTTCAAGGTTAAATGCTGAAAACGTAGTTACATCCTGTGAAGGGGATATACCCGGGCTGGTAACCATGTTACTTCTGAATAAGCTAACAAATAGGTCTATTGCCTTTCTTGATTTAGTAAATGCTGATAGAGAGATAAATGCCCTGGAAGCTTGGCATTGCGGGGGTATTGCCTATAATCTTGCTGAAGATCATTGTTTTGTATCATATTGTGAGCATCCAACAATCCGGCAGGGAATAGGGGCAGCGGTGGATTTTCCGATAAAATCCGGTCCGGTAACAATAGCTAAGTTAAGTGAATATAAAAATGAATTCCGCTTGTTTTTTATAGAAGGAAACACAGAAAAAGTCCATCGAAATTATGCTGGTAATACCATTAGGGTGAAATTGAAAAGCGATGTTAGGGAAGTAATGAATACTATAGTTTATGAAGGAATAGAACATCACTTTGCCCTGGTCCATGAACATATAGGAGATATACTAAAAACTTATGCCTGTCTCTGTGGATTTAAAACCATTACAATTTAGGAGGTAATTCTTTTGCAGGAAAGCCCCCTTTTTAAGAGAGTTAATGGTGCGTTAATAGGCTCAGCAATAGGAGATGCCATGGGTGGGCCTGTAGAGATGCTGCCTTTTGAGGTTTGTATCCGGCGTTCAATTGAACTTGATACAAAGAAATCTCTCAGAAAAAGTCTTAATTTTATTCGTTCATTTATAAAAAAATAAGAAAGAGCTATAGTGAAAGGAAGTTGAAAACAACCATGAGATAAAGGGGTTATATTACATTAAAAAATCTAAAAGATGGGGAAAATAAAGGTGAAAAATTAATTCAGCCCCATAGAAAATAAAACTTGTATTTGGCTTTCACGGAAAGAGGTGAGAAAAATATTACAAAATTTCTTAAAGAATTAAATTGTTTATGTTAAAAAATTTAAGGAGGTTTTAAGATGAAATTTTCTAGAAAAAATTTTTTTGGGTTTTGTATGATGGTTTCTACATTAATTCTTTGCTTGTCTTTAAGTGTATTTGTATATGGAGCTGGAGTCGAGAAAGTAATTGTTGATTCTGATATGGCTGGGGATGACATGGATGCCCTTCTTTTATTATTGCAGGCCGATAATGTAGAAGTATTAGGAGTTACACTCTCTCCGCCATACGAAATTAGAGAAGCGGTTGGTGCATTAGAAACACGAACAGCTCGTATCTTACGCATCGTTGAAGTGACTGGTAAGACAGATGTAGGAGTCTATCCAGGTTTTGCTGAAGTATTAATAAGCGGTCCTGCGAAAGGCATTCTAGATCCGGTGCCTGGAGAGCCCACTGAACCATATACAGGTTTTGCTAAAATTAAAACAAGAGATCAGCATGCTGTTGATTTTATTATTGAGACTGTTAATGCTAATCCTGGTGAGGTAAACATACAAGTTTGGGGCCCTTGGACCAATATTGCAGTAGCAATACGAAAAGATCCTACAATTGCAGGTAAAATTAAAAGAATTTATACAATGGGTGGTATGTTCGGAATTGGGAAACCTGGGTATATTTGGAATTATGGAGAAGGCGGAGTGATAAAAGGAGAAGGCAATTTTTGGGCAGATGCTGAAGCATGCTATATTGGAATGCATTCCGGAATACCCCTCACTATAGCCCCTGCAGAATTTTGTATGTGGGTTAAATTAACTAAGGAGATGGTAGATACTATTGTAGAAACTGATACTCCCGTAGCTGAAACATTTAAAGAAAGGCAGGAGTCCTATGAAAGTAGAGGAAGAACAAGTAGCACACCATGGGATAGTATGGCAGCTCTAGCAATGATGGCACCAGAATTAATGAAATATGCAGAACATGAAATAGACATAGTACTCTCAGGACCTGCATATGGAGTTACCTATGCTGTTCTACCATATCGTATGTACCGGTATTCACCTCCAAACCTGTCTACGCGTATCGGTGAGGAACCAGTAACTGCAAGGATTCTTTACGATGTTGATCTTGAAGCATTTGAGGATTTGTTTGTCAAACTTATGACTAAATAATTTATTGTAGTTGTCCGTTATATTTCAGAAAGAAAAAGATAAGCAAATTAATATTTTCTGCATAGGGGCTTTCTTTTTTAGCCCCTATGTAGAATAGAATAATAATAAATCAATGAATTTAATGCTAAAAAAGTAACATAATTAAGTATTAATATAATTGGTTTATAATGTTGAATCGTAAATTAGTTTACCAGAAGACAAAACATACTTAACTCTTTCATGATGTATGAGAAACTACAAAAATTATATATTGCCTTAATCCTAAATAATTAACTAAGGAGGTGATGAATATAAAATATTTTGACTGGTTAAGAAAAATCAATATAAATAATTAAGGAGGTAATATTTCAATGAGAAAGATTTGTTTTTTTGTAATTTTGGTTATTGTGTTAACTATGTTTACTACTATACTTTATGCCCAAGAATACACTATTATCCAAGTTTCATTAGGTAACTATGGTGACCATTGGGTACAGCTGCAACATGGTGCTCAAAGTATGGCAGAAGAATTGGGTTGTGAATATAGCCTTATGAGTGCAGAAATGGATTATGATAAGGAAATAACACTTTTGCAAAATGCTGTAACAATGAAACCAGATGCAATTTTCCTTGATCATGGTAACGGTGAAGCTCTTGCTCCTATTGTAGAAAAAGCAGTGGAGGCAGGTATAAAAGTTGTTGCATTTGATACTATTGTTCCGGTAAAGGGCTTAGTAAGTACAATAAATCAGGATGATTATATGTTAGGCTATTTGAGTGCTAAACAGATGGCGTTAGACATTAATGGAGAAGGTAATATCGTAGTGTGTTCCTTTGAAGGAGCAAGCCCTATTATGAGAAGGAAGAAGGCATTAGCTTTAATCTTGGATTATTTTCCAAAATTGAATATAATAGCAGAATTTGGACCAGTCGCTCAAAATACTTTGACAGCAACCATGGATCAAATGGATGCAATTTTAACTAGACATCCTAATGAAGGAGACATTGCAGCAGTATGGGCTCCCTGGGATCAGTGGGCTCTTGGCTGTGCAAAAGCTATTGAGGCAAAAGGTCGGAATATTCCAGTATATGGTATTGATGTCAGTCCTTATGACTTGCAAGAGATAGCAAAGGAAGGAAGTGTTTGGAAAGCTACTGTCGCCTGTGACCCGAGAGAGATAGGAAGGGTTGCTATTAGATACTTGGTACTTGCTTTAATGGGAGAAAAGGTACCTCAATATACCATGATGCCTGTAGCATTAATTGATCAGGAGATAGCAAGGTCAATTCCGGAAGGTAGCTTTATTACAAAAGATATAATTCCAGAATGGGGAGAATCAGGGTTAGGCTGGACCAATGAATTAAAAGAGAAAGCCGGATTAAAATAAATTGTTAAATAAAAGGGGGCCAGCGTTGTCTGGTCCCCCGAAGGCTAGGTTAAAAAGGGGGTTAAGGCAATTGGATTGTATCGAAACATTTAAGCTAGAAAAGAATTTTCCAGGAGTAAAGGCTATAGATGGGATAGATTTAGTGATAAAAACAGGTGAAGTCCATGCTATGGTTGGAGCCAATGGAGCCGGAAAAAGTACTTTTGCAAAGGTGATAAGTGGTGTATTTTCTGTTTATGGAGGAAAAATTGAAGTAAGCGGCCAAGAAAAAATATTGAATTCACCTTTAAAATCTTTAAAGAATGGAATAGTCTGTGTACATCAAGAAATAGATACCTCCATAGTTAATTACTTTACAATTGCTGAAAACTTATTATTATTTAGAAGAGCTATGGTTAAAGGTAATAACTGGATAAATTGGTCAAATTTATATAACGAGGCTGAAAACTTATTGGAAAAGGTAAATATATCTGTTGAGTTTGATGTGAAAGAAA
>SDBS01002821.1_pt1 | contig 17178 bp, 16 predicted proteins | sample 2277091 | NCBI WGS metagenome assembly SDBS01 (sample SAMN10404972, study PRJNA504765) | marine sediment metagenome | isolation source: marine sediment core GS10_PC15, 163 cmbsf | place: Arctic Ocean: Southern Knipovich Ridge | collected 2010 | reverse complement strand
CCGCTGACATGAACGTGGAATCCCTAGTAATCGTGTGTCATCATCGCACGGTGAATACGTCTCTGCTCCTTGCACACACCGCCCGTCGCTCCATCCGAGTGTGCTAAAAATGAGGTGTGGTCACAATGGTCATATCGAGTTTCTAGTATGCGAGGAGGGAGAAGTCGTAACAAGGTAGCCGTAGGGGAACCTGCGGCTGGATCACCTCCTATTTTTTACTAAATTATCAGAATCTATTTTCGGGTAATTTTTAATGAACTTTTTATTTATTGATATTATATATAAAATAATTTAATAATACAATTTCGTAAATCTCAAGAAAAGATAAAATTTTAATTATTTACTATTTTATTTCAAGTTATAAAATATTTAGTAGCTGGGCCTGTAGATCAGTGGAAGATTGTAGGTTTCATGTACGTTCCTACCTTTACCGCTTGACTTGCATTCAAGAGGTCACGGGTTCAATTCCCGTCAGGTCCACTTTTCTCTTAAAAAAAAATCAGAGTATTCCTTTTTCCCACACTTTTAGGAGATTTGTTATTAATATCAGATATAAAATGAGAAAATTTTTAATTTTCAATTAATAATCATATTTAATATGAAGATTTCAGAGATTTTATTTATTATAATTCTTTATTTATTTCAATCTGTAGCTGAAGTCAGTGAAATATTCAATTTTATTTTAGTGTTTTTTGGAATTATTCTTCTAATCATTATTTTAGTTTATATACTCCTAACCGCAAAACAAGAATAATTTTTATTTTTTTGAAGTCACAATTTTAATTACATCTTTATCGATTAATTCATAACTCTCTCCTAATCGTTTTTTAGTTTTAGCGTCAATTCCAAACATAAAATTTTCAGCTAATTCACTATGAATCTTATCTCTTACAAACTCTCTTAATTTTGTCCCTTTTTCAATTAAAAATGCATCTGGTAAAACATTATCTTTATTATCTGAATAAGTATTAATATTTGAAACTGGAAAGACACAAATTTGATTTGCTATTATAAATGAGGCATGATTTAATGCTTTTTGAATCCCAGTTCCTTGATATTTTTTTAATATTTTTTCTCTTATCTTAGATAACATTTCTAATTCCTTTGAATTCAATTTGGTTTTTTCAATAATTTCAAAATTGTCTGATCCTGGAATGTATCTAATAGTCTTATTTTTATGATACTTTCTTAAATGTAATTCTGCTAAAGCACTACAGGGGATAATAAAACTCTCCGTTTTCTCTTTTAATTTAAATAAATTTTGTTCACCAATTTCTTTATCAATTTTGTTTGCAATTATAACAATTGGTTTTGAAATTTTTCTTAAGATTTTCGAAAATGTTAAGAGTTCTTGATCTGTCCACATAGAAGGATTCTTGCCATATAAATTTGAACTTTTCAAGGATTCAATTATTTGACTTTTAGTTATCTTCACTCCTGAAAGTCTCTCAAATAAAGCCTCAACAACTTTTTTTTTTTCTATCTGAATTGCTTTAGTAAATTTTGTCCAATCTGTTCTTTCAATAATATTATTAAACCATAAGTCTATTTCATTTTCTAAGAATAAAATATCCTCGTATGGGTCGTGTTGATTTGTTGAAACTAATTTTCCCGTTTTATCGAGAGAACCTGTGATATCGACAATATGAAGAAGCACATCAGCCTTAACTAAATCGTTTAAAAACCGGTTCCCTAAACCTTTACCTTTATGAGCATCTGGAACTAAACCAGCTACATCTATTAAATTTATTGGAATAAAACGATATCTTCCAATGCAATTAGAATTTTTTGGATTATCTGTTACATTTAAATCCTCACAAACACATTTAGTTTTGACATATGATACCCCATTGTTAGGTTCTATTGTTGTAAATGGCAGTTCACTAACCTTAGCATTTGTTAAGCACGCAGCATTTAAGAAAGTAGTTTTTCCGCTGCTAGGTTTCCCAATAATCCCTATAGTAAATGTCATAAATATAATGAATTGTAATCTCTTAAAATCATTCCTTTTTTTTCTATGAATTATACAGATGATTTATATATGTTTTTAAATTATCAAATGAATCCACCTTTAAACTATCATTTGAAACTTTTCTACCTCTAACTTTCTTTTGATTTGATGATTCAGGAATATCAAACTCAACCTTTTTTACTTTAAATTGATTAAAATATTAAAAAAAAAAAAAATAATACTAAATAACTTCTTGTCTATTAATAGAGTTCAATTTTAAGATTTTCCGTAAAGTTTTTTAATTTTATGACTTAGAGATCTATATAAAGAATATTTATTAAATATAAAATTAAAATTGAAAGAAAAATGGCACAATTATCCGGTGTTCCAATTCTCATTTTAAAAGAAGGAACTGAAAGAAAACAAGGAAAAGATGCTCAAAAGAATAATATTGCTGCTGCTAAAGCAGTAACTGAAGCTGTAAGAACTACATTAGGACCTAAAGGAATGGACAAGATGCTCGTAGACTCTCTAGGCGATGTAACCATAACAAATGATGGCGCAACGATTTTAGATACAATTGATGTTGAACATCCTGCTGCTAAAATGATTATAGAAGTAGCTAAAACACAAGATGATAAAGTTGGAGATGGTACTACTACCAGTGTAATTATTGCGGGAGAACTGTTAAATCTTGCTGAAGAGTTAATGGAACAATCAGTTCATCCAACTATAATTTTTAGGGGATACAGAAAAGCATTACTAAAAAGCAAAGAACTGCTCCAGGAATTAGCAATAAAAATCGAGATCGAGGATACAAATACCTTATTGAAGGTTGCTGAAACTTCAATGAATAGCAAATTATTAGCTGGCGTGAAATCTCATTTTGCTGACATTGCTGTTAAATCGGTGACTCAAATCAAAGAATTAAGAGGAGACAATATAGTAGTCGACTTAGATCAAATTCAGATAATTAAAAAGGAAGGAAAAAGTCTCTTGGACACAAGTATTATTGATGGAATTATTGTTGATAAAGAAATTGTCCATCCAATGATGCCGAAATCGATAAGAAATGCAAAAATAGCATTAGTTAGCGCATCATTAGAAGTTGAAAAAACTGAATTCGATGCTGAAATTAGAATTCAAACACCAGACCAGATAACTAAATTTCTTGAAGAAGAATCTAACATGCTTAGAAAACGCGTCGCAAAATTAAATGGAATGGGTGTAAATGTAGTTTTCTGTCAAAAAGGTGTTGATGATAAAGCGCAGAATTTTCTTGCAAAAGAGAATATTATTACTATTCGTAGAGTTAAGAAATCTGATATGGAAAAATTATCTAAAGCTACACATGCTAAAATCATCAACAATATATTTGAAATTAATGCTAATGATTTAGGTGAAGCAGGAAAAGTAGAGGAAAAGAAAATTGGAGACGATAATATGATTTTCGTCTCAGAATGCGCAGATCCAAAAGCAGTAAGTATCTTAATTAGAGCTGGAATTGAACATGTTGTTGATGAAGCAGAAAGAATGTTACATGATGCTTTATCCGTTGTTAAAGCGGTAATTGAATCACCATATATTCTACCTGGTGGCGGAGCTTCTGAGATAGAATTAGCAAAACGATTACGTACATATGCGAGATCAATAGGTGGCAGAGAACAGCTAGCTATTGAAATATATGCTAATGCTTTAGAAATTATCCCAAAAACCTTAGTCGAAAATGCAGGGTATAATCCTGTAGATTTAATTGTTGAATTAAGATCAAAACATGAATCCGAAGAAGGAAAGTCAAGCGGAATTAATATTGACACGGGAAAACCAGATGATATGGTAAAATTAGGTGTTCTTGAACCATTATCTGTTTTAACACAAGCTATCCAATCAGCAACAGAAGTATCTTCAATGATCTTAAAAATCGATGATGTTATTGCTGCCTCTGGTCTATCAAAAGGCGGCGGGGATTAGTTTCATTTCTATTTTTTATTTTTACTCTTTTTTTTCAAATTTATTTAATTTTTTAAATTGAGTGCCCCAAGAAAATTTTGAAAGAATCAAGTTAGCTTGATTAGAATAGTTTGTAATATATAGAGCTGCTGCTAAGGCTTCAACTGAACTTAATTTTTCCCACTTCCCATAATTTGTCGGATTTGCAGCAATTAAAGGTGGTAATTTACGAGGATATTCAAAATTACTCATTTTGAGACGCAAAATATTCTTCCAGGAACAATCTATTACAATTAATCCGTATTTAGTTAATTTTCCTCGATCATCAATTTTAATTTCTTGAAGAGCAAATGGAGTTAAAATTATTGATTTTTTAAAATTACCTCTAATTGATTTTATTATCTTTAAGAGATTCAACTTATTCAATTTAAGTGACGTACATTTTTTTGGATCACATTGATTATAATGAAGACAAAACAAATTAGATGATTCCTTAGCAAAATTAGAACTCGTCATAATTAAGTGGTGAAAAATTTGTCGGTATTAATTCAATATGATAAGGAAAAATTCCATTTTAACCATATTTAGAACTAGTAAGAACATTAACGGACTCAATAAAACTTTCTGTTGTCTGTTCTTTACCTAGTATCTGTAATATTGAGTAAATAATATTTCTTGATTCGCAGATAACTGGAATTCCTCCATAGGTTAGTGTGAACAAACCAATAAAAGAAATCTCCTCAATATTTGACGTCTCTTCTGTAGCCGAAAACTTAATTTTACCTGAAGGACAGGAAATAATACCATAAAAACTTTCAGCGTCGTTGCCAGAAATAGCAATATAACATAAAAGATTTCCTATGGAACTCCCTAGAGATTCTTCTTTCATTTTTTGGAATGCTACATTAGCATTAGCAGAAAAGGCTTCAATGGAGATAGGCAAATTCTCCCCACTAACTTCACGAGCATCTAATGTTAACCCAGAGGGATTAACTAGCCCGAATCTTATGAAAACCGGGTTTTGTACTGAATCCAAAACTGTACTAATCGACGGTAATAGATTTGAGGGTTCGAAAGTCTCAGGTGAATAAGAAACAAAAGGAACTTCTGAACCCATTCCAAAAAGATAAATCGCACTTCGAACTCTATCACAAAAAACTTCAATATCTCTCTCAGATTCGTCACTGCTTCCGAAAAATTCTCCTAATTTTTGTTTTAAATAATACATAGCGGTAGCTAAGTTATCCGCATCTAATGGCCATTCTTTATGATAATCATGGACTATTGTTAAAAGAGTTTCATTTATTCTAATTGTAATTAAGCATACTTTATCAAAATAAGAAAAAGAAATCACTTGATCTTTTATATTTAAATCTTCCCAATTTTCTTCACTCGCAGTGAAAGCTGCTGACGCCAAACTTGTAATTTGGTTTGGGTTTAAATCTATCTCACTTTTCCGACCAATTTTTGCTATTGATAGACCGTTTTGATCACATAGAACTACTAAAACTGTTCCCTCTGACGCGCGTAAAATAGAAGTCAAATGTTTTATTAAAGAATCTCTTACACTCATTATGAAACCGATATTTTGTATTATACCATAAAATATATTTTTTGTATTTAATATTATAATTTAATTCTAACTTTTAATTCAATCGTATTTAAGATTAAATTGTGAACTAAAATGTTTTTTTATTTTCCAGCATTTTATATCAATAACAATTAGAAGTAAAATATTAAAAAGCGGGAATTGCCAAGTCTGGTCTAAGGCGGTGGACTTAGAATCCATTCTCGTAGGAGTTCGGGAGTTCAAATCTCCCTTCCCGCATTTATAACTTCCATTAAAATATATTAGCTTTATTAGGAATTCTTTTTCTCGACACATAAAAGATAAATTTTAATGTTTGTTTGCTCTACCATTAATAATTCTATCATTAATAATTGTAAAAGACTTCTAAAATCAATTTTAAAAAAATAGATAAAATAATAGTACCATGCTCCTGTAGTGTAGTTCGGCCAATCTTTCACCCTATGTAAAAGAAAGGGCTTGGCATGCTAGGCTTTCACCCTGGTGACAATACAGATCGTTTCGTTCTGTATCATTAACCGGGTTCGAATCCCGGCAGGAGCACTAAATTAATCATTAATGTTCCGTTCTTTAGTTGCTTTAATAGAAATTATCTAAGCATATAATATTAGAAAAATAACTCTAAGGAAAAAAACTTTTATGATTCTTAAAAATAACAATCAAGATAAATATATAAAAAGAAAGAAAATTAGTATTTCTCAAAAGCTTTTACAATTGCATTTAACTCTGAAATTGATAATATATTACTTTTTTCGTAACTTTATTTAAATAAGAAAAAAGCGCCCCCGGCTTTAAGAAATTCGTAGGAATTCCCGCGAACATTTCCCGCAGCAAGGAACTCTTGCTTAGAATGGTTTTCGTCTTGCTCAGATATTGAACAACAAAATCGAACATGCGACCGCCCGGTTAACATCCGGAGGTATTTTAGAATACCAAATACCTTAGCCGGGTGCTCTACTTTGCCTAACACACCGAATTGCGGCAGCTGCTTCTAGCTGAGCTACGGAGGCAGAATTTTAATGTTTTTATTAATATAATATTTTATTAATTATTATATTTAGTTTTTTCTATAATAAGGCAAGATGAGCTTAAGATTATTGACTAAAATTTTATTTTCTATTATTTGTTATCAGTTTGAGTTGCGTAATAGATGAGCCATTTAGACATTGCTTGAAATGATTCGTTAATATTGAGGTCTTGTTTAGCAGAGCAAAATACACACTGATTACATTTTGCTTTAGTTGCATAATCATTTGCGATCTCAAAATCTACCTCATGACCCGAAAGATCCCATTTCATTCCCATGAGTATTATTGGAATGAAGCCCGCTTTTTGTCGAATTATTTTAAGCCATTCAGGAATCTCTCGAAAAGTATCATAATCGCTAATATCAAAGCATATAAAACCGCCACTCGCACCTTTGCAATAATCTGGTAAGAGTTCACGGAACCTCCTTTCGCCGGCAAAATCCCATAGTTGCATTTTAACTGCTTCCCCGGTATCGAGTGTTTCGGCCTTAGTGTGAAATCCCGCCCCGATAGTCATTTTATAACCTTCCTCAAATTTTCCAGTACAATAGCGCGTTATCATTGCAGTTTTTCCTACACCGCCTGCCCCTGCTACAATTACCTTAAATATCCATGAGCTTCGCATTTTATTTAATCACATAAAAATTCCAGTCTAAAGAATAAGCATATTGTTAAATAATAAAAATATATCTTTAAATACTTTTTTGAGTGGAAAATTGGCGACAACTTTAAATTAGAATATTAAAAAATTTAATTTCTATTTTAAATTTTTAAAAAAAAAAAGTACTCTTAATTATAAAAGAGAATTTATAACCAAAAATTTAGATAAAATAGTCTAAATAATAAAACGATACTGTTTTTGAAAAAGAATCTTGTTGAAATGAAAAAGATTTTTATAAGATTTTATTCTATTATTTTTTAGTACTCTATTTTAAAAAGTTGTAATAATTAAGGTTGTGATAAGAGAGCATTAAAGACGACGACATCTGTCCTACATGTAGTTTTCCTAAAGAACTATGTATTTGTGATAGTTTAAGCGCCGATGAGCAACAAATATTAATTTATAACAGCAGAAGGAAATGGGGGAGAGTAGTAACAGTCATTTCTTTCGTTGGAAATTTTGAAGTAAACTTAAAAAATATATTAACTAAAGCAAAAAAGAAATGTGCTTCCGGGGGAACAGTGAGAAATAATGAAGTTGAACTTCAAGGAGATCATCGATTTAAAATGAAGAAGTTTTTAATAGATTTGGGATTTCCAGAAGAAAATATCCTTATTCAAGCATAAGCATATCATCGCTAATTCTTTAAAAAAACCAATTCTAATATAATAATATTTTACATTTAGACAAATTTCTTAAAAAACAATTTTAGATGATTTTAATGGATTTGGTTACTTTTAAGGTTATCTTTAGGGCATTTGAACAATTTGAAAAAAAAAACCTTTCTCTAAGCTTCCTAAATATAATTTCTGAAAAACGTATAGAAATTCCTAATAATTTAATCTTAAAATTAAAACATTTAAGTGAAAAAAAAAAAACCATAATTGATTTTCAAAACATAGAAGAAGTTATCCTCCTAGGAAACCCAAAGTCAAATTATATCTTCAATTTCTATCTTGTTATCTTATATACACTCAAATTAAAAGGAAAGCAACAAGGATACTTAATTGGGAATGTGAAAAAATGGGGATATCTCTTAATTGGAGTATGGCCGTTTAATATAGAACTTAGTACAATTACAGAGGATGATATTTTAAAAAATCTTAAGGATATTGTTAACAATCTTACGAAATATTCTAAGATCTGTTTAATTTCTCAATAATAAGAAAAATTTCATTGAAAAGAATTATACAGCTAATTTAAGCAAGGAATTTATAAATAGGAGTTAGATAAATAAATTAACTTTCTATTTTTCTCATTACTTTCCCTAGTTCTTCGTCAATATTTACATCCTTAAAATCGTAAACGGATAATTCATAAGAATTTGAGTAATCACTAAACTTTACTTTTCCCTTAATAATCATATCTTTCCCTAAAATCTCCGATGATTTCTTTTCTAAAAATTTTTCAAAATCTTCTGGCGTTTCTTTAATTTGTGAAATTTTCTCTGTTTCAAGGCTAATGAATTTTTCTGCCGTTTCTCCCATAAGAGTTAAGCGGATAGTTCCGGTACCATCATCAACAATCAGATTGATAATCATGCGATTTGTAGTACCATCATTACCACCACAAGAACAATTTTCAATTTTCTTGAAACAATTATTACAAGCTTCATAGGTTATTATTTTAGTAAGGTCCTTGGCAATAAAACCTTTTATTTCTACAATACCGGGAGCTTTTATACTTTTAATTTTGGTAAATTCTCCAGAATAACTTGTAGATGAATTTTTATTGCTAGGTTCTATGTTCTTAATATTTTTAATTTCTAAATCTTTCAATTCTAAAATTGAATCTTTTATTGCTGAAATCTCATTTCTATTTGAAAATGTGCTATATCTAACCATAACATTACGTAATCTTAACCCTTGTCCAACTGATAAGATTTTGGAATATTCTTCCGCTATTTCACGCCATAATGTCACTTTTATTCCATCAGAATTATCATTTACAGTGAACCCTAATAAACTTACATTTTCACCAGATTTTAATGAAACTGTTCTTAAATTATCTACTGAGGTAATTATACCCCCAAATGTAACAACTCCCTGACAATTTTGGAGTTTTTTAATTTTATCAATAGAAACTCCCTCGATTTCAAATTCTTTTGTATTTTTTTCTACTTTTGAGCTTTTACTACTATTCAAGTCGATTGTTTTAGAGTCGAAAGTGCTTAACTTTGGATGCAAATTTGATACTGAGATTATATTTCCCTCCTCAATTCCATTTAATTTGTTAGTATCTTCATTCCAAAATGCAATTCGAACAGACCCTGTTGAATCTAATAATGCTAGAGATCTAACTCTTCCTAATTCACCATTCTTCCTTGTAAATTCTTTCAATGGGAAAATTTGTATTACTTTTCCTTCAATTGATACAGAATTATGATTTAAATTGATATCTTTTATATTAATTAGTTCAGTTTCAAGTTTAGGATAATTATTATAATCAACATCATCAGGAGATAAAATAACTTTTCCAAATCTTCCGATATGTATTTCAATTCCTCCATATTTTCCTTTATTGGCATTTCCATTTACAATTTTAACAAGCTCATTGTATTTAAAATCGGGATCAGTAAAAATATTAACTTGTTCATCCCAGAGGACGATCCTTACATCTCCACTTTTATCATGTAATAAAAATGACCCAACATAACCGTCACTCCCATCTTTTTTTTTGAAGTTATTAACATTGTTTATATCTTTGATTCTTCCAAATAACATAAGGTTTTTCATATTATGGGTAATATCTGATATTTTTATTTCAATATCTTTCAAAAATGCTTGATTCTCATTTTTCACGTCAACTCCTAACTCTTTTGCTATAATAAATAGAGCACCTTCATCAGAAATTAAACCTTTTAATTCGATTTTCTTATCATTTACCAAATCTTGAATTTCTTTTCGTGCTAGTCCCGTTCCTTCAATTATTTTATTAATATAAATATCAATTTTCATTTTTTTCACTTCAAAGAAAAATCATCTACTTTTAAAGATATTTTAGCAAGGATTATTTAAAAAAAAAATTATTTAATAGTAATTAAAAAAAATCTTCTTTTAAATTAAAAGAGTATTATAGAAAAATGATTTTTTAAAATGGTTATGATTTTATTTTGTAGTTAACATGAATAGGTTTAAAATAATCCCTGTTATTGATATATTGAATTCGAGAGCAGTTCATGCAATTAAAGGAGATAGAGAAAATTATAAACCATTAAAATCTGGGTTATTTGAAACCACAGATCCAACAAATATTATCAAGACTCTCAATAAAAAATACAATTTCAATGAATTCTACATTGCGGATTTGGATTCAATCCTAAAAAAAAAATTAAATATTCAAATTTTAAAACAAATTGGTAATATTGAAAATGTAAAAATTATTATCGATCCCGGAATCGTAACGCCTAAAGAAATAAAAAATTTTACACAAATCAACTTCAGAGCTTTAATTTTAGGCTTAGAAACAATAAAAAATTTAAAGACAATTAACAAAAGTATTGAATTCCTTGGGATTAATAAAGTTATTGTTAGTATTGATATGTATAAAGGAAAGATCCTTTCAAATGCAAAGGAATTTAAGAACTATCCTATGTTAAATGTAATAGAAAAAATTGAGATGCTTGGGGTAAAAACATTAATACTTCTAGATTTATTTAGAGTTGGGTTAAAGCTAGGTGGTGTTCCTCAATTGTATATAGATATTCTCCAAAACTTCAACGGGGACATCTATGTAGGAGGTGGAATTAAAAATTTAAATGATATTTTACAATATAAAGACGAAGGTTTTTCGGGGGTATTAATTGCTACAGCATTATATGATGGTACAATAGAAATTGAAAAATTAAAAGTGATAAATTGATTTAATCGATAAAAATTACACCTGTTCCTGAAACATTTAAAGATTTCTTGCATACGGGACATGTATGTTTCATTCTTACCCAATCTGTTAGATGTTCCTTATGCGCTTTCGCTTCGCAGATAGGACAACCATTTACCTCATCAAAAATTTCGATATTTTTTCCACATACAGAACATTTGGTTTTTGATATAGTTGATATTTTAATTAACTCTTTTTTGATGTCAAGTGTAATTCTTTCGGTATTTTCGGCTGTTGGATTAACTTGTTTTAATTCATCTTTTGTATCAACACAGAATATTGATCCATCTGTATCATCTTTTTTGTTCCCAATCCAAACAACTTTTCCCTTGAAATAACTTGAACCTTGATTTTCTAGTGTTAAATTCAATCTACGCTCTTCCATCACATATGTCTGTATCACTTTAGTATACTTTAAATCTAAATTTGATGAAAGTTTTTTGATAACTTCTATTGGCTCTTTAAACACTTCCTCAGTAATGTCTACTTTTGTGATTTCTTTAGGTGACATAATAAATTCCGCATATTTTTTTTATAATTAATAAAAATGGTTTAATTTAAATTTTTATATAAAATTTCATCAAATTAAATGTTTTGGATTTCTTTATTCTTTACATTTAAAACCCTAAATTTTGTTTGTAATTTTTCAGTTTAATTAATGATTTTTGTAACAATCTTAGAAGATAATTTAAATAAATTTAACATTATGAGTTTAAGCCTAATTAAATTTTTTAATATTTTAACATTATAATATTAAGTATGTCTCATAAAATTAAACTCTTAATCAGTCCTAGAACTATAGAAGAAGCTAAGGTTGTAATTAATCAGAATATTGATTTTATCGACTGTAAAAATCCTGAAGAAGGATCTTTGGGAGCTAACTTTCCTTGGATAATTAAAGAGATGAAGAAATTAATTCCATCTAAGAGTTTTCAATTATTAAGTGCAACAATTGGAGACTTTCCAAATTTACCTGGTTCTGCTTCATTAGCTGCCTTAGGGGCTGCAGTTTCAGGAGCAGATATTGTAAAAGTGGGATTAAAGGGCCCAAAAAATATAAGAGAAGGTATTGAAATAATGAAGAACGTTGTTAGAGCTGTAAAAGATTATAACAACGAAATTATGGTAGTTGCAGCCGGATATGCTGATCGAATCAGAATGGACTCTTCTCCTAAATTCTTGTCAATTCCTTTGATCGCTGCTGAATCTGGAGCTGATATTGCTATGCTTGACACATATAAAAAAGACGGAAAATGTTTATTCGATTTCTTGAGTGAAGACCAATTATTAGATTTTAAAGATAAAGCCTATGAGTTTGATATTAAAATTGCGCTGGCAGGAAATATAATGAAAAGGAATATTCTCGTTATAAAACGTATTTCTCCAGATATTATCGGCGTAAGATCTGCTGTGTGTGAAGGATATGATAGAAAAAAAGGTTTCATTAAGGAACATCTTATTAAAGAGTTAAAAGAAGAATTATATAATTAATTAGAAATATTTAACAATTATATCTTCTTTAAACTTTCCTTTAAGAGTAATGCTAATAATCTTATTTTACAATTAATCTTATTCATAATCATGAATGAAAAAGAATTAGGAATAATTGGAGTTGGAAAAATAGGATCAGCTCTTTTAAAAAGATTGATTTATACAAACACTATTACAAAAGATAAAATTATTATTTATAACATTGATGAAGAACGTCTTAAGGAATGTTTTCTCGAATATGATGTGAAATCTGCAGAAAATAATCTAGAAATAGTACAGTCTTCAAAATTTATATTGATAGCAGTAATTCCACAAGAAATTGACACAGTTTTAAGAGAAATTGGCTCGGTACTTACAGAGAAACAAACATTAATTTCAATAGCTGTAGGAGTTAAACTCAATCATACTAAAAAATTTATTGATAATGATGTTGGATTGATAAGGGTTATGACTAATACTCCAGCACTTATAGGTGCTGCTGCAACAGTTATAGCTTATAACATTAATGTAAATAACCATGGATTAGAAACTGTAAAGAAAATATTTAATGCTGTTGGAATGGTTTTTGAGTTAGAAGAAAAACATTTAGATGCAGTAACAGGATTATCTGGAAGTGGTCCAGCTTATATTTTTATTATAATTGAAGCTCTTGCTGATGGAGGTGTCAAAATGGTTTTACCTAGACAGGTTGCACAAAAATTAGCTGCTCAAAATGTTTTAGGATCAGCAAAATTATTATTAGAAACTAATAAACACCCTGGAGAATTAAAAGATATGGTAGCTACGCCCGGAGGAACCACAATAACAGCCATACACAAGCTAGATTCAGCAAAGTCGAGAACCACATTAATGAGTGCTGTAGAGGCTGCTACTATAAAATCAAGATCTCTAAACTCAGCAAATTAAATATAATATTATTTATGGTTTTATAAAAAGTTAACTGGATTCTTTTCAAATATCGAAGTTATAGAGATTTGTATTTCCGGATAATAAGATTCAAAAACATCCAATACTTCATTTTCATTTTGTATTTCACATATTGCATAAACTGAACGTCCTAGCTGATTCATGCTAGCCCCTATGATATTTAATTTATTCAAACTTTCCATTAACTCTCTTATTCTTGGTAATTCAAGGAGCTCAAGAATTTCAGAATTCCTAACAAACTTAAAGGATTCATTGATAAAAGTCTTAATGTTAGGTGACAACAACAGCTTTCTAAGAGCTTTTTTACCTGCTTGTTTTATTCTTAGATTTAAGACCGAATTGGTTAAAATGCTTTTTGTGTGTATAGATCCAAAAGTGCCACAGACTATCTTTAAGTTTTTAGGTATTTTTATACGCTTAGAAACACAAGGGTACCCGGGTTCTGTTAACATGCATAATCCCCCTCTTAATTGACCACAAATTGTCCCTAAACCCGTTTTATTCACAACCTCTGCAATATGCGCAATTTTTCCCTTTTCCTTATTAGAAAATCCTAAATTAAACAAGTGATTCAATCCATAAATAGTTCCTAATGCTCCAGATCCACTAGCTCCATATCCACATCCTACAGGTAAATCAAAAGAATGATCTATTCTAATATAAAACGGCTTTTTAACAAATTTCTTAACATATTCGACTATAAAATATGTAGTTTCAGCATTTCGGTCATATTTTTTACCGTTAATAAAAATTTCTACTTTACTTTTATCAATATCCTCTCTGTCTATAGTTGTTATTTTGGTTTTTCCTAGTGTACTAACATTAAATCCTGCTCCCCTAGATCCTATCTTTACTGGATCTTCAATTTTAGAACCATCTAATTCATCGACTATCTCAAAAAATCCTGAAATTCTATGTGGTACTTCAATTACAATTTCATTTTTCCTTTCAGACATGAATCTTAAGTAATTTAATTTATCTAATCTACTATATATTATTACAAAGAATATTTCAATGAAAATATTATGAAAGGTAATTTTGTTATAAAACTGGGAGGTTCTCTATTATTTTCAGAAGATTATAAAATTAATAGAAAAAAAATCGAAGAATTTTGTAATATACTAAAAAATAGTAAAATATCAGAAAATAATGTTATTGTTTGTGGTGGTGGGTTAATCGCAAGAAAATATATTGAAGCTGTAAGAGCCTATAATGGAAATGAAGCATTATGCGATATGTTTGGAATTGATTTATCCAGAATTAATGCAAGATTATTAGTTGCATTTTTAGAGGAGTATGCTTTTCCCGTAATTCCGTGTTCAATTAAAGAACTCTCTACAGCCCTATTATTCAAAAGGATTATTGTAATGGGAGGGTTACAACCAGGACAATCAACAACTTCAGTGGCTCTTGAAGTTGCAGAATTTATTAAAGCTCGAGAATTGGTTGTTTTAACAAATGTAAAAGGCATTTATGATAAAGATCCTAAACTCTTTAAAGATGCAAAGGTATTCAAACATATATCTTATAATAAATTACAAGACTTAATAATCGAAACATCTGGAGATAACCAAGCTAATGCTGGAGAGTATCGTATTTTCGACGCTGTTTCTTTACAAATCTTAAAACGTAGTAATATTAAAGTTCTTGTAATGTCAGGAAATGAATTAAACGAGTTTAAAAAATATCTTAGTGGTAAAGATGATATAGAAGGAACTATTATATCAAAAGTATAAAGATCTCATAAAATATTTTAACTTTTGTTTTTTATTTTACTTAAAATTGTATCATTTTATTAAGCGATGAAAAATGTCTCAATCTTCTTGGAAAGACCAAATTAAAAAAAAATGGGGACCTCATAGTCACTGTTCTATCTGTAGTAAAGCGATGGCCACAGATAAAAAGTTTTGTAGTCAAGCCTGTCGTGATAATTATCTTACTAAAGAAAGAAAACAAAAGAAAAAAGGAAGGTTCCAATGTATCTTTTTAATTATAATGATGGTTGTGATGTTTTCAGTCTTGATTTTGCCTGGATTGTTTGGTTAATAGGATTGAAATTAAAAATATTTTTTCGATAAATTTTACATCTTCTTCTAGATTGCCCACGAGTTATTCTTGAAATTTCAATATATAAGTTCCTTTAAATATTAAAGAATGCAGGGAGTGGGAATTTCGAAAGTCTGAGGAAACAGACAATTTTCGAACCCACGTACTCCTTTGAGACCGGATGTCTCATCAGAGGTTGCATAATTCAACGGAAATTATCATTATTAGATCTTGAGTCCGACTTATGAATATTTTTTCTTCATAAAAGAGTCCGGCACCGTTGACCAGGCTTGGTTATCCCTGCTTGAATTGTGTACATTAATTTTTTTTGGTTTTGTTTTACATTATTTAATAAATTTTCATTAAAAAAATTATTTCTTTAGATCGCAAGCTTAGTTTGGGATTCTTCTTTATCCTTTTCGTTTGAAAATTATGTAAAATTAGTATTGGTTTAATATTTAATATATTAACATAATTCCAAATTTCTTGGAATTTTTTCTAAAGCCCGATTTAAAAAAAGTGTTATAGGTTTTATAATTTCTTCCTCATTCCTCTTTGTTTTCAGAAAAAGTAGTAATAATACCGGTGCTTTAAGGACAAATGATGCTCTTTCGGAAATGATTGTGCTTAACAAGTTATTCTTAAAACCAAATATGTTATAGGATGTAGCTATTGGTTTCATACCTTCAATTGTAGAAGGACTCCCTAGAGTTACATTCCCAATTCCCATGTTAGCATAATCTGAAATCATGAGGAGGAAACTTTTGGATAATTGGTAGAGCTTTAAATGAACAGTAAATCCATCAACAATTTCATGGTGTTTAACTATAAGATTCATTTATATTATTTTGCCTTAAAATTGGTCAATTAACTATATAATATTCTGAAGAAAATTTAAATCAATCATATGATAGTACAATATCAGAAATTCTTTGTCTTCTAATATCAAAGTCATGATCTAAATGAATTGTAATACAATGTTGATCTTTATTTTGGAGATTTTTGTGGACAAAACTTACGGGAACTACTGGTAATTCTGAAGATGAAACGAAATTCTTTGGAATTGGAATGGGGATGATAGCTTTACATCTTTCGCAGTTCACTAAAACTACTTTAGTATTGGGTGTTTTAATAGATTTAATTCTCTCTAACACATTGTTTGATAAATTAGATGTATCTAAAGTTAATTTCTCCTTCTTCTTAGGTGCTGGGGGTATTATAGGAATTTCTAAATCAATATCTTCCTCAGACAGATAATCCTTCTCATCATCTTCTAATTTTAGCAGTGAAGTAGTATTTCCTCTATTAGAACTAATTAATTTTAAATCTTCTTTAACGTGTTGTCCCCGAATTTGTTTTTCTTCTATAAAACTAACTTTTTTAGGAAATTTAGTTGGAAAGAGAATAAAAAGAATATTAATGAATAAAATAATAAAAATAAAAAGTAATAAGAGTGATATTAAAATCTCTCCCAAAATGGATTTGAGTAATATTAAAAAGACACAAAAGGAGTTAATAAGAATATTGCATACTCCAATAATCCAAAAATTACCAAAAATTTGATTTTTTAGAAAATTATTATATCTGCTATTTATTTTTTTAAAAAATCCAGTCTTTTCTTCACTACTACTCAAATTATTTTCATCCATTAATTCTC
>SDBS01002820.1_pt1 | contig 17181 bp, 17 predicted proteins | sample 2277091 | NCBI WGS metagenome assembly SDBS01 (sample SAMN10404972, study PRJNA504765) | marine sediment metagenome | isolation source: marine sediment core GS10_PC15, 163 cmbsf | place: Arctic Ocean: Southern Knipovich Ridge | collected 2010 | reverse complement strand
GAAGGCGAGGAAGCCCTTGAGGCGGAAGAGGTCTCCGGTCTTGAAGCCGTTGAAGCAGCGGAGGAGGTTGAAGAGCTTCCCGAAGGAGAGGAAGCCCTTGAGGCGGAGGAGGTCTCCGGTCTTGAAGCCGTTGAAGCAGCGGAGGAGGTTGAAGAGCTTCCCGAAGGAGAGGAAGCCCTTGAGGCGGAGGAGGTCTCCGGTCTTGAAGCTGTTGAAGCAGCGGAGGAGGTTGAAGAGCTTCCCGAAGGAGAGGAAGCCCTTGAGGCGGAAGAGGTCTCCGGTCTTGAAGCTGTTGAAGCAGCGGAGGAGGTTGAAGAGCTTCCCGAAGGAGAGGAAGCCCTTGAGGCGGAAGAGCAGCAGGCCATAGCAGATACGGGTGATGGTGTTACTTTTCCATCAGAAGCTGCTCTAAAGGGTGATTTTGATATCCTGGAGCCAATTGAAGACGACCTTACTGACCTTCTCAGCGGTATAAAGAGTACATCTGATTCTCTTCCTGAGCTCAAGAAGCTTGTTCAGGCCGGATATTCTGATACTCAAGATGAAGATGTTACCCGGGAGGCAGGGCTTGCATCCATTCAGAAGCCGGAAGAAAGCGGAGTAAAAGGTAGTGATGAAGAAGGGGCACCGCTGACGATACCGGATGAAGTATTCAAAGAGAAAGAAAGAGTGTATCACGATGACGAGCTCTCATATTTAATCGATAGAATTGATGAAAAAGAGTTAGTTATGGAGGAAAAAGATAGACTCAGGGGTATATTTTCTCATTTTATTCATCATCTGGGAATTTCAACCGGAGCTATTCTTTTAAAGAATCAAGATGGAACCTTTTCCCCGATGGTCTCTTCCGGGTTAAGTAAGGATACGGTCGATAGACTTATCTTTAAGAAAAGTGAAAAGATTCTAAAAAGTCTGCTCAAACAGGGAAAAACACTTTATATTAGAGAGAATCCATTTTTTAACGGACATATGAGGAGTAAATTTAGACCTGTTGATTCTTCAAAGATTAAAGGGATTATTTTTTCACCTGTATTCATATCGGAAAAACTAAAAGGTATTGTTGCTGTCTGTTTAACGATGGGCGAAATATTAGATTCAGAAATAATATTGAAGGAGATAAAAAAGCTAAAAAGGATTATAACAAGATTTATATGAATATCTTATTGACTTGACAATGGATGTTTCAGGTATTAATGTAGTCTAAATTTATACTCTTTGAAAGGGGAAAACGGTGGTGTATATTATACTGCAATATGCACTTCCATCCCTCTTTATTGGTATTGTTAGTGGATATTTTCTGCGCCGTTATTTAGCAAAGCTTAAAGTCGCATCCGCGAAAGAAACGGCTGAAAATATATTAAAAGAAGCGCAGAAAGAGGCTGAAGCGAAAAAGCGAGAGGCTTTTCTTGAAACAAAAGATCAACTTTTTAAAGAGCGGAGTAATTTTGAGAGAGAAACAAGGGAGAGGAGGGGGGAGCTCCAGAGGTTAGAAAAACGCCTCTTACAAAAGGAAGAAAACCTTGATAAAAGAGTTGATGTCTTAGATAAAAAAGAAAAGCTGATATCCAACCGGGAGAGGGTGGTAGATGCAAAAGAATCGGAATTAAAAAAAGATCAGGAGGAAATAAGGAAGGAGCTTGAAAGAATTTCATGTTTAACTGCCGAAGAAGCAAAAAAAATGCTTATTAAAAGTCTTGAAGAAGAGGCTAGACGTGATGCCCAGGTTACCATTAACCTGGTGGAAAATGAAGCAAAAATCACCTCAGAAAAAAAAGCAAGGGAGATACTCGCCTATACTATCCAGAAGTTAGCATCGGATATCACTTCTGAAATCACGGTTACATCAGTATCACTTCCCAATGATGAGATGAAAGGAAGGATTATCGGGAGAGAGGGTAGAAACATACGTGCTCTTGAAACTCTTACAGGAGTTGACATCATTATTGATGATACACCGGAAGCGGTGGTGATATCAAGCTTCGATCCAGTCCGGAGAGAGATTGCCCGTGTATCTATGGAGAGATTAATTGCCGATGGCCGTATTCATCCGGGCAGAATTGAGGAAGTTACTTCAAAGGTAACAAAAGAGGTTAACCAGTTAATTTTAGAGGAGGGTGAAAAAGCAGCATTTGACCTTTCTGTCCAGGGTTTAGCTCCTGAACTTATTCCATACATTGGCCGCCTGCACTTCAGAACTTCCTACGGTCAGAATATTCTTGCTCATAGCAAAGAAGTAACAAACCTTGCGGGTATGATTGCAGCCGAAATCGGGGCAAATATAGAGCTGGCAAAGAGGGGTGGATTATTACATGATATTGGTAAAGCGGTAATTACAGAAGGGGAAGGCGGACATGCTATTATCGGGGCCGAGCTCGCGAGGAAGGCTGGCGAGGTGCCGGAAGTTATAAATATAATAGAATCGCACCATAACGACAGGGAGCCTGTTTCTGTTGAAGCGGTAATTGTGCAGGCAGCCGATGCGATATCTGCTTCGCGCCCGGGCGCGCGTCGAGAATCAATGGACGCGTACATAAAGAGACTTGAATCACTTGAAAAGATTGCTGAAAGTTTTGAAGGAGTCGATAAATCTTTTGCTATACAGGCCGGGAGAGAGATCAGGGTTATAGTAAATAATGATAGAATAGATGATGGAACAGCGAGGGAAGTCGCAAGGGACATAGCAAAAAGGATCGAAAAGGAGCTTAAATATCCGGGAAGAATCAAAGTTACGTTGATAAGGGAAACCAGAATAATAGAATATGCCAAGTAAAAGAGGAAAATTGCAAGCATCGTTAAGAGAGGATATTCTGCTCAATACTTTAAATGAATCACTTTCAATAGGTTGAAGTTTGGATAAAGATCATATAGTAGTTGTTTTTATAGGTGATATTATTGGTGAGCCAGGACGGAAGGCACTTTTCCTGGCTCTTTCACAAATAATTAAGGTAAAAAAAGCTGATTTTGTTATTGCTAACGGAGAGAATGCGGCAGCTGGATTTGGTATAACAGGGAAGATCGCAGGAAAATTACATTCCTATGGTGTTGATTGCATCACTTCAGGTAATCATATATGGAGAAATAGTGATGTCTTCAAAATTATTAAAGAAGATCAAAAATTATTAAGACCAGCCAATTATCCCAGTGGTACCCCGGGCCGGGGATGGGCAATCATAGAAAAAAATGGCTTAAAATTAGGCGTTTTAAATCTTCTTGGAAGAGTATTTATGGAACCCCTTGAATCTCCTTTCAAAATAGCGCGTAAAGAAATAGCAAATATAAAAAAAGAAACGAAGAATATCATTGTCGATTTTCATGGTGAAGCCACAAGTGAAAAGGTGGCAATGGGGTGGCATCTTGACGGTATGGTGAGTGCTATTATAGGTACCCATACGCATGTCCAAACCGCAGATGAATGTATACTACCGGGTGGAACGGCCTATATTACAGACGCCGGCATGACCGGTCCTTTTGATTCGATTATTGGTATGAAAAAGGGAAATGCCCTTAGAAAGTTTATAACTCTCATGCCCTCAAAATTTACAGTGGCTGAAAATGATATCCGCATCAATGGGGTCGTAGTTTATATTGACAGGGAAACTGGAAAATCAAAGATGATTGAGAGGATCAATGAGCAGGTAATTGGTTAAGCAATGTAAACTGTTCTTCATTTCTATTTTTACACGCATTCGTACTACCTCCTTACTGAAGCGGGCCGACGGTCTCATGATATAATGATATTGCCTGTACTGGAATTTAAGACATTCATTAGAAGAGTAGAGGCATATGAAAGAAAGGCTTGATAAACTTATTGTTGAGCAAAAAATAATAGAGACGAGGGAAAAAGCTAAGGCTTATATTATTGGTGGACATATAACTGTAAATGGTGAAACAATAATAAAGCCCGGGTCATCGGTTTCCCGGTCTGCCAAAATAAAGGTTCATCTGCCAAACAAAGGATTCGTCAGCAGAGGCGGATTAAAACTGGAAGGCGCTATAAAAGATTTTCGAATAGATGTTTCCGATACTTACTGTCTGGATATCGGTGCGTCTACCGGCGGGTTTACCGATTGTCTTGTCAAAAAGGGGGCACGGCATGTTATTGCGCTGGATGTGGGAAAAAATCAGATTGATTACAGACTAAGAATTGACCCTCGTGTAAAGGTGATAGAAAAGTTTAACGCGCGTTTTATTAACCAGCTTGAGGTAAAGGATCATCTTGATATCGTGACGGTAGATGTGTCCTTTATTTCAGTAAAACTTATTCTGAAATCTCTTATAAGTATTGTAGATGAAAAGACAAAAATTATTGTTCTTATTAAACCGCAATTTGAACTTGATAAGCCCTACAGGGGGTTTCATGGTGTTGTTACGGATAGTAATATCCACAGGCAGATCCTGCAGAATTTGAACAGCTACTTTTTTCGGGAAGGGTACACTGTTGAAGATTATACATTTTCAAGGCTCAAAGGTCCAAAAGGAAATATTGAGTATTTTGTTTATATCAGAAAGATGGAAACCGTTTCAGCAGTGCAGGATAAGTCATGGCCTGATATTATAGACAGGCTCATCGAAAGATCACATGGTTTTTTTTAAGGGGAGTGGTGAATGGCGAAATTTATTTTTATAACAGGAGGTGTGTGCTCGTCTCTGGGGAAAGGAATAGCGGCGTCATCACTGGGATGTTTATTGGAGAGCAGGGGGTTTAAGGTATGTATAATGAAAATGGACCCATATATTAATATAGACCCCGGCACAATGAGCCCCTATCAGCATGGTGAAGTTTTCGTAACTGATGACGGCGCTGAGACCGATCTGGATCTTGGAAATTATGAAAGGTTCACTTCTCAATCGCTGTCGCGGCTGAATAGCGTCACAACCGGGCAGATATACAGCAAGGTTATCGAGAAAGAAAGACGGGGGGATTATCTCGGCAGAACTGTTCAGGTTATTCCCCACATTACTAATGAAATCAAAAGAAGGATCAGAATTATAGAAAGGGACAATGATCCTGATTTTGTTATCGTTGAAATTGGAGGGACAGTAGGAGATATCGAGGGGATTCCTTTTCTTGAGGCAATCAGGCAATTCAGACTTGAAACAGGGAGAGAAAACAGCCTCTATATACATGTGACACTTATACCAATTGTAGGAGCTTCTGAGGAACCCAAAACAAAACCCACTCAGCATTCTGTGAGTAAACTGCGTGAGATCGGTATCATTCCGGATATATTATTATGCAGAACAAAAGATGATCTTACCAGAGAAATGCGCAGTAAAATCTCTCTTTTCTGTGATGTTGAGGAAAAGGCTGTAATTGCTGCAAAAGATATCGAATGTACAATTTATGAAGTTCCGCTTACCCTCAGTAATGGTAAACTGGATGATATTGTGCTGGAGAAATTCGGTCTCGATAAGAGGAAAAAAGATCTGAAGAATTGGGAAAGAATCGTAAACCAGTTAAAATCGGTAAAAGAAGATGTAAACATAGTAGTAGCGGGTAAGTATACGGAACTACAGGATGCTTATAAAAGCATATATGAAGCGCTCGTTCATGGAGGTATTGAGAACAATGTCAGGGTGAACATTATTAGGGTGAAGGTAGATAATGTTATCGATGAAGATAGCCTTAAAGAGGATTACAAAGACGTACACGGAATACTCATACCTGGAGGTTTTGGTGAGAGGGGGATTGAGGGAAAAATTATCTCTGTTAAATATGCGAGGACATGTAAAATACCTCTATTCGGTATCTGCCTTGGTATGCAGTGTATGGTTATCGAGTTTGCGCGAAATGTACTTGGTTTAAAGGATGCCAACAGCACCGAGTTTAATAGTGAAACTGAAAATCCGGTAATCAGTTTAATGGAAGAACAGGATGGAGTGATAAATATGGGCGGCACTATGAGACTTGGTTCTCAACCTGCGTGTCTGGTTTTAAAATCAAAATTTTATAAAGCCTATAACGCGGAAAAGATAAATGAAAGACACAGGCACAGATATGAATTTACCAATAAGTATAGAAGGATAATGGAAGAAAATGGCCTCATAATTTCCGCGACTTCACCTGATGGCAATCTGGTCGAAGCCATAGAATACAGGGATCATCCCTGGGGAATAGGGGTACAGTTTCATCCTGAATTTAAATCAAAACCTGTAAGAGCTCACGAACTGTTCAAAGTTTTTATCAGTAAGGGTCTTGAATACAAGAGAGGAATATAATAACAAACGAATAGTACCAGGAAAAGAGATGAAAAGGTTGTCTGATCCAATTAAAATATGTTTTGTTTTAATTTTCCTTTTTATCGTCTTGAATGGCTGCGGAGGAAAAGCATCACGATTGTCTGAAGAAGAGTCGGGCGCTTCCAGGAAACGCATTCCTGATTACATAATCCATGATGTAACCCATTACTACTATGAGGACGGCATAAAAAAAACCAAAATAATATTTGATACAGGTGACTATTACTCAGACGAAGAAAAGTTATATGTTGAAAATTGCAGTTTTATATATTATGATATAGATGGAGGAATTAATTCAAGGGGTCGTTCCGAAAGAGCCACAGTTTTGAATAACGGTTCAATAATATTAGCTGAAGAGAATGTAGTTATTACCTCAGAAACCAACGGTGCTGTGCTTGAAACTGAATATCTGGAATGGCATGGAGGACAGGAACAGTTTATTACCGATCACTTTGTAACTATAACCAGGACGAATGGTGATACAATATCCGGAATCGGATTGCTGTCCGATGTGGCTTTACGGTTAGTAACTATACATAAAAATGTCAAGGGAAGTTTTGAAGAATAGTTCTTTTATTTATGATAATTACCACCACGTAAAATGGAAAAAGTAATAACATATGCAGGGCTGACTGAAAGTTAACCTGATTTAAAATCGCCAACCGAGATCAGAGTTGAAGCTTATTCTGTTCACCTGGATATTTTTTGTAATAGCATACTTATTGTATGCTGATGCCTACCTTTCAGAAGATAGAATCTATTATAGCTCCGACTCATATCACATTGATTATGATAATGAAATAATTTATGCAAACGGCCATGCTTTTTTCAGAAAAGAATCCAAAACAGTAAATGCAGACAGGATCATTATCTATTATTCCGACGATCAGAAGAAGGCACAGTTATTTAATAATGTAATTGTTATTGATGCTGATAATAATACCACAGTGACGGGAGATTATGGAGAGGCGCTATATAAAGAAGGCCTGTATATTATTGAAGGGAATGTAGTATTTACTGATGAGGAGCGCACAATTAAATCTGAAAAGATCAGGACATTGGCGGGAGAAGAAACTCTTTTTACCGGCAGCGTATTTTATTCAGATGATGAATATGATATTGAGGCTCCTTCTCTTAATATTATTGATGATACAGTAACTTTTGAATCAAATGTTGAAGCTCTGCACAGGGGAAGCGGTGATACAATATACTGTGAGTCCATTACCTATAACAGTGAAACCGGAAACATGATTTTTCTTGAAAAGGTCTTTTATGTCCAGGGAGAAGGAGAGGAGGGGAAAAGGGCGTTTTTGATGAGGTCTAATGCTGTCAGGTATTTTAAGGAGAGTGACACTTTCGTGCTTTTAGGAGATGTATTTGTGTTAGACGGTGAGTTTACCGCACAATCTTCAATAGCACGGTATTTTAGAGATATCGGGGTACTGAGATTGTCAGGCGATGTTGTTTTACAGGAGGATGAGAAATATATTTATTGTAATAATGCAAACTATGATAGGAATACAAAGAAAACCGTACTATTTAATTCTGTGAGGGGACTTTTATTGGAGTACCACAATAGTGAATAAACAGAACCGGGAATGGGTGATTGAATACAATAACGGCTAATACATTAATAAAGATTTATAAGAATAGAAAAGTCGTGAAAGATGTTAGTATTGACATCCGTGAGGGAGAAGTGGTGGGTTTGCTCGGACCAAATGGGGCGGGGAAAACAACGACCTTTTATATGATAGTAGGGTTTATAAAGGCTGACAGCGGAAGTATCGAGTTAAACGGTATTGATATAACCAGCGTCCCAATGTTCAAGAGGGCGCGTCTGGGTATTGGCTATCTCGCGCAGGAATCATCAGTTTTTAGAAAATTGACTGTTGAACAGAATCTGCTTGCTGTTCTTGAAAATATGCCCCTGGGGAGGTCTGAGCGATATGAAAGAATGAATAGTCTTATTGACGATCTGGGGATAGATCATGTCAGGAAGCAGAAAGCTTATACTTTATCGGGCGGAGAAAGGAGAAGGGTTGAGATTTCACGTGCACTTGCATTGAAACCGAAGTTTCTCCTTTTAGATGAACCATTTGCGGGAGTAGACCCAATTGCGGTATTTGATATTCAGGGGATCATTAAAAAATTAAGGGATAATGGCCTTGGGATTTTGATCACGGATCACAACGTACGGGAGACCTTGAGAATAACAGACCGGGCCTATATTATGAATGAAGGTGAAATAATTGTTTCCGGAAGCAGTGATGAATTGGTGAATAATGAAGAGGCAAAAAGAATTTATTTGGGGCTGGATTTTACAATTTAATATGAATTTTTACTGGAATGGTATATGCTATTATTGAGGCTGTCCCTTAACATGTAAAATGGCTCTTTAGGTACAGAATTCTGTGAAATTTATATCATCAAATGTATAGGCAAGTTAACTTAAAATCATGATGAGATTTAATTATCGCCTATGGTTTATACCTAAATATTTATTTTATAGCAATAAATTCTGGTACGAAACACTATAATATTAATAGATAAAACCAGAATCTGTATGTATGGGACAGCCTAATAAGAGGTTGTGAGACAACCTCTATTATATAACTTTTGGGGGCTGAAACTTGGAGTTAAGACCTGAGATCCATCTGGTACAGACGCAGAAGCTGATAATGACGCCGCAGCTGCAGCAGGCAATTAAAATGTTACAGCTTTCTAATATTGAGCTGAATGAAAGGATAGAAGAAGAGCTGATAGAAAATCCGGCATTGGAGGTAGAGGAGAAGGATAATGATTACGAAAAAGACCTTGAAAGGGAGCTGATTCTTCATAATATATCTTCTGATGAAAAAAATATAAAGTATGATGATGGTTTAGAAGATGAATACTTTTTCGGAGACAAATCTTTCCCGCGAAGTGAAGGAAGCTCTGGTGAGGATAAAAAGAGAGAATTTATCGAAGGTGCGATATCCCGGAAAGAAACACTTAAAGAGTATCTATTGTGGCAGTTGAGGTTGTTGGACATCACTGAAGAGGATTTTAAGACCGTAGAAATTTTTATAAGTTATATAGATACTAATGGCTATTTATCGATTTCCCCTGAAATAATTTCAGGGGAGTTAGGTATTGCTGAGGAAAAGGTTGAGAGCGCTATTAAAATTGTCCAGAGCCTGGATCCTCCGGGCGTTGGGGCCCGAGATATCAAGGAATGTCTGCTGCTTCAGTTAAGAAACAGGGGTTCCTATCCGATTGCTGAGAGGATTATTGATGAGTTTCTCAATGAAATTAAATTGAATAAGTTGGAGGAAATTGCAAGGAAATTGAAGGTTCCAGTCGCCAGGGTGAAGGAAGCATTTTCTATCATTTCAAAACTCGAACCCTATCCCGGGAGACAATTTTTTTCGGATGAAATTAAATATATTATTCCGGAAGTTATCGTGGATGAAAGAGACGGAAAATTTGAAGTTATTCCTAACAACTACTATATCCCGAAGTTGAAAGTGAATAGCTACTATGTAAATCTTTTAAAGAAGAAAAACAGTGATAAAAGAATCAAAGATTTCGCGTTAGATAAGGTACAAAAAGCACGAGGTTTTATACACTCTATCGAGCAGAGGGAAGGTACTCTCGTGAGGGTCATGAAAAGAATTCTGGAAGAACAGAGGGATTTTTTTGAAAAGGGTCCTAAATACCTGAAACCCTTAACACTAAAAGATATTTCTATAAATCTTAATCTCCACGAGTCTACAATAAGCAGAATTACAACCTCGAAATATGTGCAGACATCCTTTGGGGTATTTCAGTTGAAATATTTTTTCTCAAACCCGATACCTGCCCTCGACTCTAGAGAATATTCTTCTACCAGCATCAAAGAAATTATAAAGGACATTATTCAGAGCGAGGGGACAAAGAAACATTTGAGTGACCAGAAAATAACAGATTTACTTTTAAAAAGGGGAATTAAAATAGCAAGAAGAACAATAGCGAAGTACCGGAAGGGCTTAAAGATATTGCCATCAAATCTAAGGAGGTAATGATGAACGTATCAATTATCGGTAGAAAGGTAACGATAACCCCGGATGTTAGAAAACATATTGAGAAAGATATGAAAAAGCTTGATTATTTTTCAAACCATATTTATGATTTCAAGCTGATTTTAAAAAGAGAAAGACACATTTACTTCGCTGAAGTAAATATCAATGTAAAGAGAAAGATTATTCATATATTTGCAAAGACTGAAGATGTACACAGTGTTATCGATATGCTTTTCGATAAAATAGAGGTTAAGATTGGTAGATACAGGGATAAATTAATAAATAGAAGAGTTATTTCGTTAAAAGAAAGCATTATGAATGCAGAAGAACCAGACCCGGATGTCCAGGAGATTGAAGAAACAGCCTGACAGTAGAAGTTTGATCTAAGTTCTTGAAGAAACAGATTATGTTCTTCTATAAGCATATTTCCATAATTTCAAGTTGATGTAAAGCGGCAGGTACGGCTCATGGGAAGACCTGAAAAAGGAAAAAGTATTACTATTGAGAGACTGCTTGAGCTTGCTCATGAAGAGGATCTACTCCATCTGCAAATTGTGACAGGGGAAAATACCCTGCATAAAGAAATATCAACCTCCGACATTAACCGACCCGGCCTGGCTTTAGCCGGTGACTATGATTACTTTGATTATGATCGAATTCAGGTATTCGGCCGTGGTGAGTATCACTATCTTATGAAAATACTTAAAAAAAATAATCTTAAGAGTATTAAAAAATTTTTCAGTTATCCTGTAACGTGCATCCTATTCTCAAACGGTCATGAACCTCCTCCTGTTTTTGCGGATATGGCTAAAAAAAATGGAATCCCTATTATCGTATCTTCGCTTCCTGCAAACATACTTACCACAAGGCTGACAAAAATTCTTGAAGATACCTTTGCGCCGAGCACGAGTGTGCATGGAGTGCTGGTAGAGGTTTTCGGTGTGGGGATTCTTATTATTGGGAAAAGTGGGGTTGGGAAAAGCGAGTGTGCGCTCGAACTGATCGAAAGGGGGCATCGATTGGTGGCGGATGATGTTGTCGATATAAGCTCAATTTCCGGTACCTTTCTAACCGGGAGCGGAGCAAAATTAATCCGGCACCATATGGAAATTCGGGGGCTTGGCATTATTAACATTAATCATTTATTTGGTGTGGGAGCGATAAGGGATAAGAAGCAGATACAGCTTGTTGTGAATCTTGAAGAGTGGGAAGCGAAAAAGGAATATGACAGGGTGGGACTGGAAGAATCAGTTTATACAATTCTTGGAGTGGAACTTCCGCTTCTCACTATTCCGGTAAGACCGGGTCGGAATATTCCAATATTAATCGAAACAGCGGCAATGAATTTTAGACTGCATAAACTGGGATACGACACTGCAAAGGAATTCAATAAGAAGCTTATGAAATGGATTGAAGAAGAAAAAAATAATAACAGTGCCGGCGAATAGGGTGTAAGGCCAGGCTAATGGGACCAGCAGACTGTTAAGATTATGGTTGAAAAAGAGATTAAGATAAAGAATAAAACAGGCCTTCATGCCCGGCCAGCGGCGATTGTGGTTCAGAAGGCAAATGAATACTACGCGGATATCTTCCTCGAAAAGGGAGAGGACCGTATAAATGCGAAGAGCATCATGGGTGTGATGATGCTGGCTGCCGCAGAGGGATCTATTCTTAAAATCATTGCTGATGGAGAAGATGAACAGATAGCAATAGAAAACATTTCAAAGCTGCTGGAGTCGGATATTGATGAGGAGACTCAATCATGAAAAAAATTCATATTCTATGCATTTTAGTTTTAATATTTATGTTTCCGGTACTATGCCACCCCTCTGAACAGGATAACTATGCGAGGAAGGACCCTATACTCGCCGGCGCTCTCTCATGGTATGTACCGGGTCTGGGCCAGTTGTATGCAGGTGCATTAGTAAAAGGCGCGGTGTTCTTCGTTATTGAAGAGGCGCTGCTTATCAGTACCGTTTTGACTTTTGCAAAGTTAAAATTGGACATGACCGGTGATATAGATATTGGTTTGAACATAAAATCAAAGAGTGAAACTAATAAAAGTGAACGGAGGACCGGAATAATTCTTGGTGTATCATTTATTACGGTTCATTTTTTCAATGTTATTGATGCTGTGAATACAACACGCAAATACAATAGGTCGCATCAAATGAGAGTATACACGGATTTTCATTATGATATAAACAGGGATGTATATGAATTTGGTTTCAAGAAACCATTTTAGCCGTGCCCGCTGCCCTGGAGCATCTGGAGACAAATACAGATACAGTTCATAAAGGTTTCCAGAAAAAAGTTAGGGTAAAGGATTGATTTCATGAAGAAAAAGTTATTGTATTATTTAATGATTTTAGTTTTCCTTATGCCGTTTTTTTACCAGATTGCTCTATCCCGGGATTTTAATACAGATGAACCCGTGCTCCGCGAAACACTGATAGAGCCGCATCCTGTATATAGAGATCCCTTTATTGCGGGTTTATTGTCCTGGTTTATGATGGGGATCGGCCAGATTTACTGCCGGGAATATACAAAAGGATCAATCTTCATTGCTGCTGACCTTGCTGATAAGGCGTCACTCATTCTGCTGGTATCATATATTAATAACAAGTACTCTCAGAGTGAAAAAACAATAGACGTAAACTGGAAAGCATTTGAACCGGGGACAAAAGTTTTAATTATATCGTATTTGACGATCAAATTTGGACTGAGGTTTTACAATGTAATAGATGCTATTCAATCAGCGAATGAATACAACCGAAAATACATGTCTCAGAGGGATGATGAAAAACTATCATTAAATTTTGATCAAGACAGTTTTTCCCTCTATTATACCTTGCACTTTAGTGATTATCCATGAAAAAAAGATCGATTTCACCTGCGTTGATAATTATATGGATTCTTTTTATAGCATACAGTCTCAATGCAGAGCAGTTAACCGTTGAGTTTAACAGGAAGTATTACCAAAACGGGCATTTCTATTCATATTTTCATTTAAACGGAAGCATTTCCTATGATACTATCGATGCTATCCAGAACGGTATTACCGCAAAATTCTTTATTACCTTTCAACTGTTGAAAAGCCGGGGTATTTTCAGACAGGGGAAAAATGTATTGGGAGAGAAGGTTTATACCTACACAATACATTATGATGTATGGGAAAACAGTTTTGTGATCACTGATAAAAAAAGCAAAGAGAAATATCATATTGCCAGATCCTCAGGCATTATTAGTGAAATAAACGAGATGGCAAGTCCTTTATCCATTAAAGATATTTCCGTTGACAGGAAAGAAAATCTGTTATTAAGAGCTAAAATAAAAATAGAAACACTTAAACTCTACCCTCCCTTTGGTATTTTCCTGCTATTTTTTGATCCCTGGAATTATGAAAGCAGCTGGATAAACACAGATGTTTTTACCCTGGAAAAGTTATAGCACTATGAAATTCTATAAGACTATTAAGAAAAAAAATATAGCATTGATTATTATTATCGTTATATTTATAATCTACTTTTCCGCCATTATTTATTTTAGTTTTACAGTAGAAACCACTGTACTTTTCCGGACTTTAACAAAAAACAAGCTGCTTCTTCTCTCCCTGTTTTCACTCCTCATGATTATGCTTTTCCTGGTGTTAATCAATCTCATTCAGATCGGAATCGACAGATTGAAAAACAGGGAAGGCGCGAGGTTCAAATTCAGGCTGACATTCTTTTTTCTTATTGTCGCCTCTATCCCTCTTATTCCGTTGAGTGTGGTATCTAATAATTGGATTTCAAAGAGTATTAACCTCTTGTTTGTAAGTGGAATTGCGCAATCACTCAAGGATGCTGTTGAGGTATCAAAGGAGTTGTACAATAAGTTATCTGAGGAGAGTAAGAAAGAATGGGAGGAACTTTGCGGGGACTGTCCTTCCGGTCACATAAAAGACTTACAATTTCAAAAAATAGATGGTGTTTTTGTGGTTAATATAGAAGAGAAAAAAATTAACCCTCTGTTTTCAAGATACGATGAGCTTGGCCCTGACTTCGGGTCTATTGTTATTTCTGATTTGAATACCGAAACCTGGCGAAGGGTTGATTTTGAGAACAGCGAGTATCTTCTTACTCCTGTGAAAAGCAGCGGCAAGGAGGCTGTTATTCTTGTAAGAGAAATTCCGGATGCTCTAAGAATGTATACTGTGTCGATTGCCGGAGGGCTTCAAAACTACAGAACATTGAAAATTATGCGAAAGCCAATGAAAGTGTTTGTTATTGTCATTTTTGTTCTTGTTACCTTGCCTTTTGTGCTTCTCTCCTTTTATCTTGGTCTTATCGTATCAAAGGACGTTACAGTACCGATTAGAGAACTTGTGATTGCTACCAGGAAGGTGGCAAATGATGAGCTTGATTATAAGATAAATCTGAAGGCAAAGGATGAATTAAAACTTCTGATTGATTCATTCAACAAGATGACGGAAGATCTGAGGATAAATCAAGAGCTCTTAAAGTATTCGGAAAGAAGCGCCGCCTGGCAGGATATCGCCAGAAAAATAGCCCATGAGATAAAGAATCCGCTTACACCCATTAAACTCTCCGCGGAAAGAATGCTGAAGCTCTATGAGGGAGAGGATGATTTCAGGGATATACTCACAAAAGGGATTGATACAATTATTACTGAAGTGAATAACATAACTGACATGGTTAATGAATTTTCCAGGATTACACGTTTTCCTGACAGCAAATTGGAAAAAAATGATATTATAAAGATAATTGAAGAAATATTCGGTTTTGTTAAAAATGCTTACAAAAATGTTGAGTTTTCATTACGCCATAAAGAGAATGTGGTATACCTTTTTATAGACAGGTATCAGGTCAGGAGAGCGATTTTAAATATTATTTTTAATAGTATTGACGCTGTTGCCGAAATTGGAAAAATATGGATTGACTGTTATACAAATAAGGGGAAAAAAGGTTACTACACCATTTCGATCAGTGATAATGGTACGGGTATTGAAGATGACATTAAGGGTAAAATATTTAATCCCTATTTTTCCACAAAAGATAAAGGCGCCGGACTTGGACTTGTGATTGTTGAAAAGATAGTTTTTGATAATAAAGGGAGGATATGGTTTGAAAGCACGTCTGGAAAAACAACATTCTTTATGGAGTTTTTAAAAGTATGAATACAGTACTTGTTGTGGATGATGAAAGAAATATCAGAGGAACCTTAAAGGATGTATTGGAGGATGAGGAGTATGAAGTGCTCCTTGCAGAGGATGGGAGAGTGGCGCTTGAAATTCTCGAAAAAAAGCCGGTAGATGTAGTGCTCCTTGATCTGCGGCTGCCGGAGATAGGTGGAATGGATGTCTTAAGCCGGGTAAAGAAGGAGTACTATAACATCCAGGTAATCATGATTTCCGGTCACGGCACGATCGAGTCTGCAGTTAAAGCAATAAAAAATGGCGCCTTTGATTTCATTGAGAAACCTCTCTCCCTGGAAAGGGTACTAAGGATAGTTGATCATGCGGTAAAAATCGGCAGACTCAGAATTGAAAATATTAAACTTAGAGAGAAAAGTCAGAAAAACTATTTCATGGTTAGAGGTGCTTCAAAATCCTTTCATGAGGTTGAGTCCATAATAGGCAGTTGTGCTGACAGTAACTCCCGGATTTTTATCACAGGTGAAAACGGCACCGGGAAAGAGGTTATTGCCAGGAAGATTCATGAAAAAAGCAATAGAAGAAATGAGGGTTTTATAGCGGTAAATTGCGCGGCCATTCCCCAAACACTTATAGAAGCTGAGTTATTCGGGTATGAGAAAGGGGCATTTACAGGGGCTGTTAAAAGCAAAAGGGGTAAATTCGATCTGGCAGATCGAGGCACAATATTTCTTGATGAAATAGCAGACATGAGTCTTGAGGCCCAGTCAAAGGTTTTACGCGTGCTCGAAGAAATGCAGTTTGAAAGGGTTGGAGGAGTCTCACCAGTCACAATAGATGTGAGGGTGATCGCCGCGACAAATAAAGACGTCCTGGGGCTAATCCAGAATGGGGGGTTTAGAGAAGATCTCTATTATCGTTTAAATGTTGTCCCGATATATCTGCCCCCTCTTAGAGAGAGGAGGGAGGATATTCCTCCTCTTATCAATTATTATTTTGACTATTTTGCAAATGAAAATAATAAAAAGAGAAAATCTTTTTCAGATAAGGCATTTAAATATCTTATCGATGTGTACCCCTGGCCCGGTAATATAAGAGAGCTGAAAAATCTTATTGAAAGGCTGAATATTTTAACTAAAGAGGATATTATTACGTTACAGGATATAAAAGCTCATATTCCTCACCATGAAGACAGTAATACTATTAATAGCTCTATGAGTCTCAGAAATGCGAAAGAGCAGTTTGAAAAAAATTATATTGTTTCCGCTCTACGTGACAATAGGTTCAACATAGCAAAAACCGCAGGTAGATTAAATGTTGAAAGGTCTAATCTGTATAAACTGATTAAAAAGATGGGCATTGAAGTAGAGGGGTATTAGTCGACCTTGCTGCTATTCAGCTTTATTCCAATTTAAGTTTTAGAAAAGGAATAATATTAGGATGATTTCTTCACAAAGGCTGTTTGAAGAACTGGGGGGTGGAAACATATTTCCCGCATATATGCTCCTGGGTGAGGATAGGGGGGCGAAGGATGAATTTCTTCAGAATTTGAAAACAAATATATTTAAAAACGAGGATGGAAGAAAAAATAATAACTCTATCTTTTATGACGACGAAGCCTCTACATAGGAAATAATTGATAACCTGGCCACATTTTCTTTCTTCTCATATACAAAGCAGATTATCGTAAGGAATTTTGTTCTGTTATAACTTATTCATCCCATTTAGTCATATATTGAATCTACC
>SDBS01002819.1_pt1 | contig 17184 bp, 18 predicted proteins | sample 2277091 | NCBI WGS metagenome assembly SDBS01 (sample SAMN10404972, study PRJNA504765) | marine sediment metagenome | isolation source: marine sediment core GS10_PC15, 163 cmbsf | place: Arctic Ocean: Southern Knipovich Ridge | collected 2010 | reverse complement strand
GTTAAACCCAGGATGTCTCCAACCTTAAACCAGAAATAGAGAATATAGCCGCCGGCTAAGATGAGTAGCAGGCCGCTCAGCCGAGCTACTAGCGGAACCAAACTGCGTAACCACCGGATTAAAGTCTCCTTGAAGAGCGCTGAACCTATGGTGACCATGGTGATGATGAATCCCATCCCCAAGGCAAAACTGATGAATTGAAGCAGCCCGAAGGTGAAATCCTTCGCCGCCAGGGCACTACCCACCACTGCCAGGAAAACGGGCAGGGTGCAGCTCAGTGCCGCTATTGCGTAGGCGAGGCCAAAAACCAGAAAGCCTTTGATGCTCGAACCACTGTTACTGCTCAGACGAGCAGCCAGGCGTGCTGGCAGATTAGTGTAAACCCGTCCCCCAGTGAGGAGATAGATACCCATCAAGATAAGGACTACACCAATGAAAACGGCTATCCAGGGTATGAAGGTGAGCAGGAATTGCCCTCCTAACGATAGGATAGCTCCCATAATCCCAAAGAGGGTGACAAAGCTTAGGGTTACCACTCCACCCATGACCAGTGCCCTGATGCTTCGCTTGAGGGGTGACCTGGCCTGGAAGTTCTCTTCTCCAGCTCCTAGATAGAGGGAGACATAGGCAGGCAGCATGGCGATACCACAGGGACTCACCGTGGTTACCATGCCAGCACCAAAGGCGTACCCGAAGGGAAGCAGGCTGGCCAGGTTAGCGATAAAGACCTCGATCATTTTACCGGACTATGACCCCCCGCTAAAGAGTCGCTGAATACCGTCTACCACTACTCCAAGAGAGCCACCCAGAAACCAAACGATACCTAAGTATAGAGCCGTCGCCCTGACATTTCTAGCTCGGCCAAGGTGACGAAGTACAGAAAAAGCGGCGCTGGGAGCCACCAGCATGATACTCAGGGCTGTTCCCAGGCTGGCCCCTTTAACCAGAAGTGCCGAGGCTAGTAGAACCTCAGCGCCGCCAGTTAACTGGAGAGGCAGGGCAAGGAGAGCCGCCAGGTAAGGACCTTGCCAGGCACCTTCACCCAGCCAGGGGCGAACTGTATAGGCAGGTACATAGATGGTCAGGACAGAAGCCAGACTGAAACCGATGATAAGGGGAATTATGGCCCCATCCACCTGTCCGGCAAAGCTTTTCCAGGTAACTCGAGCCAAGGCGTGTTGTCGCTGAGCAGGCAACGCTGAATCATCACCATCCGAGACCCTAGACGGAGATACCATCTCTACTTCCGCTTGCTGCTCCCTTGAGTTACCACGCTTATTTGGCAATATGGAGGCAAGAAACCACCTTAGTAACAGGACAAAGAGGGTCGTCAGAATTAGTCGTAGCCAGACAGCTTCCATACCGATGAGGGATGTTACCACCAAAGCTGGAACAGGAGCAATAAGGCTAAAAAGGAGCCGCCCATTGGAGGTTGACATTCCTGGTACTTTTCCGCCGGGACGCCACAGTCCAAAGAAGAAGAGCCACCCTATCCAATGTAAGGGTCTCTGCCTGAGGAAAGGGTTGGGTGACGCTTTAAGGTCAAGTCCCTTTCTTTGTGCCGCTGTTATCAGCCCGGTGGTCATTGCCAGACTGAGCCAGGCAGCTAGAAAGAAAGGGCCGAACTCAAATATAAACTGCCGGAACTTAAAAAGGGTAGCCAGTATATCTGCCATCTATCAGTCTTAACCAGACCTCACAAATATAATGTAAAGTCACTTTAAGGTTGGAGGAGTGTTGACAATGACTTAATAGCGTGCTCATCAGGAAGGCCGACGAGAGCCACTTTCCCATTCACAACGAGAGAAGGAACAGCTCGGACCCCGTATTGCTCAGCCAAGGCACAACAACTCCCGTCTTTACACTCTGATGCCCGATGGACATCGATTTCAAGACTGGGAAATTTCTCTTTAACGATACCGAGCGTTCTTTCGCATAACCGGCAATCAGCGCTAAAGAATTCGACTTTCATCCCCTCCACCTCCTCTTAGTTTTGTTTGAAGCCGCTTTTGCCGCAATACAGAGTCCGTAGCCGGGCCAGAGTCTCAGCACAAAGAGAAGCGAGCACCAATCTTCATGCCCCGAAGACGAGACTCTGCAGGACAACCACCATCAGGGTAGTGATAAGGCCCACGACTAACCCGGTCAAGCCTACATAAATAATGATACCAGCAATATCAAACTTTTTCATCTTTTCTAACCTTTAAAACCTCATGGTCATGGGTATGGTCAGTACCCACATGTAAAAAATTGTCAAACCAATAAGGAGCACCACCATTGGGACTATGGCTCTCAAGGCTTGCGCTCGCTCCCTGAACATGTTCGAGGATAGTCTATACAGTGCGTAACCAGAGGCCAAGAAACCGAGCCCGACTGTCAGGAACTGGAAGATACTTATCAGATTGGATGGAAGAATGGTCACGTTGGCGCCGGCGGTCCCGAAGAGATTCCACCCAAAGCCAAAGGGGTCGGACAGAGTGGGTATAATCACTGCCCCTTCTTCCAGTAGGTGGAAATAGTTGTGGGCTATGTGCAGGCTGATGGCTAAGGGGATAAAGGTTAGAGCGAACCAGATGAAGATATGCTTGGTATTAAATTGGCTATCACCGGCTCTCCACCGGGCAAGTGACGAAAATCCAAGGAAGATAGCTACGGTAATTACACCCATCATCAAAAAGCTGACAGTGCGTATAATCATCTGAGAGATGCCCAGACCATCGGCCAGGTTCCCCTCTAAGCTTGTATAAAGAGCCGTCATCTCGAGGTTGTGGAAGGGAATAATGCCGAGAAGAACGATGGCAATGACGGAAAGGGATAGCCTTATGTCCCGGGTTCGGAAAAAGCCCACACCCTTCTTGAAGATATCATGGAAGGGCTTTCTTATATTTATCGAGATATTGTCATTGGGACAGGTCTTGATACACTCCGTGCACAGTGTGCAATAGGTGTTTCGGTCAATTCCATTAGAACCTGTGCCACAGTTCCAACAACGTCTGGCTTCATTAATAGCCGTTTTCCTCTCAAACCCCCGCTCAACCTCATTAAAACTCCCTCGCTTCGCCAGTTCAAGCACTGGCATAACACCTCTTGGCTTAATCTCCAGAGGTTCCGGCGAGAGCTCTTCGGTGCGCCTAATCGGCGACCTTCCCTCTCTCAGGTCTACACCACTCAGGTAGCGCTCAATCGAAATGGCGGCTTCCTTACCGTCAGCGATAGCCCCAATGGCATCAGCAGGACCAGCCACCACATCACCACCGGCAAAAACACCTTCAGTGTTTGTTTGCCGGGTGAGCGGGTCAGCGGATATGGTTCCCCAATCGGTATGTTCAAGCTCTCTAGCTACCATTGCTCCGTTCACCTGCTGGCCAATGGCGATGATTACATTATCGAGCTCCATATTGAATTCAGAGCTTTCAATAGGTATCGGCTGTCTTCGTCCATCGGCATCAGGTTCTCCTAACTCCATCCGAATACATTGAATGCCACTTAGGCGGTTATTTTTGGTTAGGACCTTAACCGGTGCTGCCAGAAAGTTAATCTTTACTCCTTCCCGCTCCGCTTCCTCGATTTCACTCCTGATTGCCGGCATTTCATCTCGGGAGCGACGATAGATGATTGAAACCTCCCTGGCACCCATCCGCCGGGCAACCCTGGCGGCATCTACAGCGGCGTTGCCACCACCGATAACCCCAACTCGATTCCCCAGCTCAACCTTCTCACCGGAATTCATCCGCTTCAGGAAGTCAAGGGCATGAATTACCCCTCCTGTGTCTTCGTCAGGAATACCAATCTTCTGGCTTGCGCCAGCGCCGCTTCCCAAAAAGATGGCTTTGTATCCCTGATTGAATATGTCCCTGAGGTTTTTCACCTGAGTATTTGTCTTTATCTCCACGCCCAGCTCTTCGATATACTTTATATCTTTATCCAGTATCTCCTTGGGTAACCTGTATTCAGGGATACCATAGCGCAGTAGACCACCGGCTTTTGAGGCAGCCTCAAAGACGGTAACCGGGTAGCCTTGCCTGACCAGGTCATAGGCACAAGCAAGGCCGGCCGGCCCTGAGCCAATGACAGCTACTTTACCTTCCTTCGTCCTTTCAATTGGGGTTGGCTTCTCTCCATTCAGATTTAGCCCGTAGTCAGCCATAAAGCGCTTGAGGCCACGGATGGACACCGGTTCATCAACCTTTGCCCTTTCACAATGGGTTTCACAGGGATGGGTGCAGACCCGTCCGCAAACCCCGGCAAAGGGCATGGTTTGCTTATGTAGCTCAAGGGCTTCCTTAAACTTGCCTTTTGAGATAAGGGCGATATAGCCATCGCTATTGACCCCGGCGGGACAGGCAACCCGGCATGGTGCATAACCTCGTTGGTCAATATTAAAGTCGTAGGGATGAGTCATCATGGGGCAGCCATAGCCTTTTTCGTTGCCTTTAAGGCAGTCTCTGGTTTTACAGCGGCGGCAGACCTCAGGATCCTTGTTCCGAAGCTCAATCGGCGCCGCCAGGGAGTAGGGAGCAATGATGGCTCCAATGGGACAGAAATACCGGCAGAAGCTCCTCTTCTCAAAGGTCAGGGAGATGAATATAGCTAGAGCAAACATACTCAGGGCGAGGTAAACTGTTGTCTCAGGACGTAATGCCAAATGGAAGCTGGAATCCGCCCAGTGCAGGATGAGGAAGAAGACAAGCATGAGCCCGAAATTCTGCAAGAGTCTGGGCACTTTTAAATTGAGGCTTAAAGTCCGCTTCCCCTTTTGCCAGAAGGCAAGGCGCTGCAGCCACTCCCCAAGGGCAATCCAGGGGCACACTAGACACCACCCCCTGGCTACCACCAGCATTGTCACCGGGATAATGGTCCACCAGATGAGCCAGGTGAAGGTAGAGCCGACGTTCTCGCCCCCAACCGGGGTGCCGAAGAGCCCGGCGTAAACAATCACACCAAAGGCAGTAAGCCCGGCGATCTGCAAGCTAAACTGAAGTCCCCGCCTTTTCATCAGCCGCTTAAACCAGCCAATCTCCATTAGGTCCTTATAGACGCCTTCTCTCTTTACCACTGCCAATTTTACCACTCCTTCCTTACTGTCTTTATCACCGCTACCACTCCGGCATAAAACAACGAAACCGCAACGAGTCCTATTACAAAGGACCAGGCCACCGGGTTGGAGCGAACAGCCACCACAAATTCTATGGGCTCATCCCCTATCTGAGCGGTGAGTTGATACTTGCCATCCTGCTCAAAGGTATATTTCGCCACATAAACCCCGGGAGCCGTCTCGATGGCTGTTATCTCCATCGACTCAACTTCCTCGTGCTCCTGTTCGTCCTCCTGATGAGAGTCTTCTTCCTCGTGCTCCTGTTCGTCCTCCTGATGAGAGTCTTCGCCATCGTGATGGCCCTCTTCTTCAATATTAGCCAACGCTAGTGTCACTATCACCCCTTCCACAGCGCTGCCATCATGGGACACCCTGAAGGTAAACTCAGCTTCTTGCCCGACTACGGGGAATCTTGGGTTTGAGGAAAAGGCTATCTCAAACTCACCGGATTTATATTCGCGGTTCTCGTCATGCTCTCCGCTTGCCAGGGCAACAGTAGTTCCTAGGATAATCCCAAGGGCTAGAACAGCACTCAAGAGAACCGTAATAAACGTCTTCATTTTAGTTTTCCCACCCCTTTACTACTGTCTTCTCGATTTATATTTGCCATACCTTACGTTCTACATTATCTAAAGTCATATACACTTCTGATAAGAGTACATCCGTAAGCAATAGTCCAACTTCACCAACGAGCGTAGTGGTTTTCCCGCTATCTCATCTCGTTCATTGTTCTCTTAACTGGCTCCTGTTGCCTAAGTCCAGCCTCAAGGCGTAATGGCAGCCTTCTCCGCTTGGGTGATGAAGTACAGATGCATATCCCAGTGGGGTACTTCGAAGCCCTCATGGCCCTGAGGCATAAAGGATACCTCTACATGGTCCACTGTGACCCCCACGGAAAGAGGTGTTAAGGCGTTGAAGACCTCAGGCCCCTCAGGAGTAGGGATGCTCACCTCTTGCAGCATATCCTCAGTCCACATATACTCCACACCAATAACCTCCTCGTCATGGACGAGGTAAATTGGGCCTAACGGTAATTGGGCTGGGTTAGCCCAGTGCTCACCCATAGCCGGGATGAGTTCGCTCAGTTGCTGAGCCCCCTCGGGCAATGTTAACTTCGGTAGTGGAACTGGAGCCGGTTGGGCACAGGCACCCAATAATAGGCTCGTTACTAGAACCAGCGATAAGGAGACAAATAATATTTTTCGCTTCATTTTTTAAGTCCTCCTTTATTTAATTTAACCCGAATTCTCCATGGCAAACTGCCTCCGCCAGAATGCAAACCCATCCTCGACGAGAGACTATACGCCGTTTCGATTCCATCACCTCAGGCTTTCACCTTTTCGATAATCTTTGCCACAAGATCTTCTTTCTCTTCCTCAGACATTTCTACACTGCCCTGTTGTGCCAAAATACCGGTCATATTCGATATAAAGTCAACTCGCATTTTATTGGGCATCTTAGGCAGGAGATGCCAAAGACAGTCGGGCATCATCTCCTTCATCATACTTGGCATCATATTGTCCATGGTAAGTCCTTCCATCATCGTAGGCATCAATCTATGACACATTACTGGCATCATTTCCTTTGCTATCTTTGGCAACTTTTCCTTCATCGCCTCAGGCATGTTTTCTTTAATTACCTTTATAAGCTTTGGCAAATTAGGCAATGCTTTTTTCAGTAGGTTGAAGATATCCAATGCACTAATACTTTTCAGCATTTCAGGCATCATCTTAACCATTACTTCCGTCATATTTACGTCTTTCATCATCATTGGCATCATTTTCAGCATCATCTTTTCCTTGTCTTCAGGACTCATCTTACCGATCATCCTGTCCATCATTTTGTCCATTAAACCCATTTTCTTTTCTCCTTTCAGAATTAAATCGCTGAAATTAGATGCCTATCTTCCAACCATGTCTAGAGATTCGGCTTTAAGGTGTTCCGTAAAGGAATCGGGCTCCAGCAATATCACCGTCCTCCAGAGAGCGCTTCCCGGTTTCGCCCTTACCTGAATAGCCATACATGGTAAGCTCACTGTATATCTCACCATACACATCATCTAAACCTACCGGATGACCAAACTCATGAATGGCGATATTCTGAATATCAAAGGCTTTGTCCCTTTTAACCGGGTCAATGCCCCACTTGTGGAAGGTGTTGAAGATGATGTCGACTTCCCAGATTGTCATGGTGTCTGGGTCATACCACATTACTGCTACTGCGATGTAATCCCGAGGTGTAAACTTGACCCAGGACACCGTGTTCTGACCATCTTCTTCATACCATCTTTTTTCGGTTGTGCCAGCATAACTGAACAGTTCGTCAGCGGTTGCAGCATCCCAAGCTTCAACAGCATCATTTACTGCTGCAATCGGGTCTCCGGTAGTAACCAGACTGACACTAGGGTTGATATAGTAACTAACAGTGTCAGCTAGATAACCACCCCACAACTCGTAATACGTATTGTCTTTTGGTTCTTCCTCTTTGGGCGGCTTTCCTGGCGGGTTATCAGGCTTTCCCGGTTTATCAGGTGCTACCGGGTGCACGAAGATAACCTGGTCTAATTTTTCGGGGCGCCCTGGCTTATCCGGTTTGGCACTCACTGCCATTGCCGATGATGTCACAAGCAACACTACTATCAAGAATGCTATTAGTACCCTTTTCATTTTTCGCCTCCTTTTCTTTGAATTGGACTGTTTATTGAATAAGATGAGGGCAGCCTGTCCGCTGACTTAAATCGACACCACTCTATCGGCAGCAACCGTACGTTCAGCAGTCTCCTTGGGATTAGTAAATTTAGCATTTTTGCCTGCAAGGTCTGCTTCAGTCACCCCACGGGCGACAGAACAGCCCCCTCAGACATAGATAGGGATTTTGTTGCTAATGGTTGTCGCCATTATGTCCTTTAGCGGTGGCCAGCCCACGGGAACCACGCTGCTAGCGACAACGTCCTTCATCAGCACCACCGCATCCCCGAACAGACTGACCTCCGCCTCATAGCCAGCGTCCACCGCCCCGTTAGCCAGTATAAAGGGAAACACCGATTTGGTCGGATTTTCCGAGCCATTAGTACCCATGTATAGAATCTTTGCCATATATTCCCCCTTTCTTATTTTTTGGCAGGCTGTCCTCGCACAGCCTGCCAGTTTCATTACCTTCCTCTACAAAGCCATAATGCAAGTTTTTGATTAGACACTTACTCTAACATCCAGCCCCCCCCCCTTTTACCGCCTGCGAGCCATTCGCCTGGCAACATCGGTTTAATTAGCCGAAGATAACTACTATAATATCATAGTACTATTCTAGTATAGTAGTTTTAGTAACTTACTGTCAATAGGGATACATACGGGGGACTTAAGTCTGTGGCAGTCACTTTGGGTGCAGTTAGAATGCTAGAGGGTGATTCCCGGCGCTAAATAGCTGAATACGGTGCTGGCCAGGTCACTGTTTAATGGATGTGAAGGCAAGGGTCCTAAAATGGTAGCCAGGATGAGGGCTATGATTAGAAAGCTTATAGCCAAGCGGGAGACGGGAATACGGTGCACATGCTGCGGGGCATGTCCCGTCAAGTAATTAATACGATACCCCAAGGCATCGGTCGCCCCCGCAGCCAAACCTTCTGCCGAGGCGCCAGGGCACTCCGGCAGTAACTTCTCTAGAGCGCTGGCAATGCCCCGGTTGTGGCCCTGATAGCGGATGGCGCTCCGGTCGGCAGCTATTTCTTTCTCGATAAGATAACGCTCGAGTATATCCCTAAGAGCCGGGATGAAAAACAGGGCTGAGACAACCAGTCTGCCCAGTAGTATCTTAAGAGGGTCATAGTTTTCCAGATGATGTTTCTCGTGGAGTAACAGAGCTTCCAATTCCGGTGGTGCCAGCTTCTCCACCATCCCTCGGGAGAGGTAGATTTGAGGAAAGATAAAGCCGGCGCAGAAACAGAGAGGTGCCTTATAATCCAGGAGATGGACTTTATCCTTTAAACCCAGACGGCGAGTCAATCGTTCCAGCTTGCTACCTGGGGCATGTAGGAGAGCCAAGTTCCCAATCAGCAGGCGCGTCTTAGACCATTGCCGACGCCACACTACCAGCCAGGAATATACACCCAGAAGAATCGTCCCCATAAAAACGTAGGTCAGCAGGTGAGTGCCCAGGTCAGTGTGGGCAGGCAGGAAGAGACATAGTAGGTCACCCTTAGCCCAACCCTCGGGACAACCAGCTATGATGGCTCGGCTGATGGCTACCACCAGGAGTAACGCTAGTATGATGCCAGTACCTATCAGTACTTTGAAAGTCCTACTCGGATATATCGCTCTCACCACTGGCCTCTTCAACCAGATTCTTAAGCTGTTCTAGCTTCTCAGTATCAACCTTGCTGATTTCTCCCAAAAACTCAGCGATGGCAAGGTCCCCAAAGTCATCCACAAGAGTGCGAACCATGCTCTTGGAAGTCTCGTGTAAATACTCATCCCTGCTCTGGGCTAACCGGTAGTGGTATCTTTTCCCCTCCTTGGTGCGAGTGAGTAATCCTTTGTCCACCAAATGGCCCATGACAGTCATCACTGTAGTGTAGGCGATAGGTCGATTACAGTTAATGCTCTTCATCCCTTGCAGAACAGTTGCCTCTCTTGCCTGCCACATGAACTCCATGACCTCTAATTCCAGACTGCCCAATAGTTTTTTCAGCATGGCAAGACCCTGTCGCTCCGGCCGCTTGGCACTACTATCGGTGCTCATATTTCACTCCTGGGTTATACTTATCGGTATTGGTGAAAGAGATACAACCTACTATCTAATGTTAGCAGATACAAGCACCTTAATCAAGCTCAGTTGCCATTGCCGCCTGTGGCCCCCTCGTTTATCAGGCATTATTAGCGGCAAGAGACCTCGAAAAAGGAAGGGTTGAGGCGACGGTTATCAACTGCCACACGATAAAACCGCTTGACACTGAAACTATAGTGAAGTGTGCTAAGAAAACGGGGGCGGTTATAACCGTTGAGGAGCATCAAATAATCGGTGGTCTGGGAAGTGCCGTAGCCGAGTGTTTATCTGAGAACTATCCCGTCCCGATGAAAAGAGTTGGTGTCATGGATAGGTTTGGCGAATCTGGGGAACCAGGCGAGCTCCTGCAGAAGTTCGGTCTGACCTGCGCTGATGTTGTGGAATCCGCAAAATATGTTCTTGGGGTAAAAAATGAAAGAAAAGAAGCAAGTTGAATATAGCTACGTTTGCCCTAAGTGTGGCTATAAAGCCGTAAAGATGGGAAAATTGACGGAGTGCCCGCTGTGTAAGATCTGTACTGGGTGCGGGAAACCGGTAAGAAACTGTACATGTATTGAGGGCGAATGAAACCCAGAGTATTTATTACCAGGAAGATACCTGAAGCCGGTATCAATCTGCTGAAGCTAAACTATCTTTAACTCTAACATAGGAAGTGGTATCCTTTATGAGGGCAGGGCATCTGAACTGGCAGCAAGAAATATCCTCGACGTACTAAGGGGTAAAACACCCCGGAATCTGGTGAACAAAGAAGTGGCAGGGTTCTTGCATAAAGCGCCTTTATTGGACTAGCGCGCTATGCTGGGGCATAGCTGAGATTCAGGTTTAACCGTGCGTGGGGGCGGACTATGATACGTGCCTTTTTATTTGATCTGGACGGTACACTGGTACAAACAGAGAAGATGAAGGCGCAAGCCTATGCAATCGCCGTTCAGCGCCTAGAGGGGTTAGACCAACCGGACGAAAGAGCTATTAAGGCTTACCAAGAGATAATCGGGGCTGCACAGGACATCGCTTCACAACATATCATGGAAACACTTGGCTTGGAGGACGAACTGCGCTCACTAATGAAGCATTATGGTTTAACCTCCCCCCCGCAAATCCTCAGAACTATGTGGACTAAAATCTACCCCGGGATGGTGACTGATCCCCAAACACTCCGGGATAATCAATGGCCCTACACTGTTGAACTGCTACGCATATCCAGTGAGACCTGTTTGGTTGGAATAGTGACCGGTTCACCGCACAAGGCTGTCCTCCATGTCCTGCATTCTCTCGGTATTGAATCACTTATAAACCTGATAGTCTCAGGTGACGATGTTAAAAAAGGTAAGCCGGATCCAGAACCATATCTGCTGGCTGCTGAAAAGCTGGGGGTATCTTCAGAAGAATGCCTCGTCTTGGAAGACTCAGTTAACGGGGTGAAAGCGGCACGTACCGCTGGTATGAACGTTATTGCCATTGCCACGCCTTTCACTAACGCCGGACTGCATACCAGCGAGATAGTGGAAGACTGTCAGATTGTCCATGCACCTGACGAACTGGCTAAAACAGTACGACATATGATTGAAGAACACGGTCGGAATGCAAGTTAATTCAGGGTCGCATGGATACTCCGATTAGCTCTATTAACTCTTGTTGGAAATCACACTGGTGGTTCAGAAAACAAGCAGAACTGTTAGCACTGCCAAGATTAAAAATAGTGCTCCTACAACTTTGCCCATAATAGCGGCGTTTAGGATATTTGCCAGATAAACCCCTATACAAGGTCAATAGAATTTCGTTCATGGGAATTATTCCCTGTCCAACAGAAGTACTTCGCTTTCGGGGAAACTTTTGCACATTTAAAATACCTCGAAGGGAGGGGTATGGTACGTGAAGAAAAGGCTGGAACCACCATCCAGTTCTCACTAGTTTAATGGATTCGGTAGAGCCAGTGAACGTAGACGAAGTAGAAGCAACAATAGGACGTGTTGTTCAACAAAGTACTGTACCATTACTAATTTCCCATAATTAAGCTAACCTGGCGACGTCTTTTTCGTTATATAATTCGGGTAGTGATCTGAAGGAGGATTAAAATGCTCAAGCCGAAATTGTATTTAGTAATCGCAATTTTAGGGATATTGGCTGTTGCAGGCGGAGCGTGCGCGCAACCAGCACCAACGCCTACTCCTAGCGGCACTCTACAGGTATACGTTACCGATGCTCCACCCCGCGATGAGGTAACCAGCATTATGGTCACAGTTACAGAAGTGCAAGTCCATAAAGCGGTAGCGGAACAGGAGCAAGAGCAAGAACAGACCCAGCAAGGTGAAGACGAATGGATAACGATTGATATTAATGATAACGCAACCCCCTTTGATTTACTCCAGATTAAAGGGATTGAGCAATTTCTTGGGGCAAGCGAAGTGGCCGCGGGTAAATACACTCAGGTCAGGCTGGTTGTAGACACGATTCAGGTAGCCTTAGGGGGCGGAGAGCTACAGGATGCCACGGTGCCCAGTAAGGAGTTGAAAATCGTGCGCCTCTTTGATGTTATCGCTGGTGAAGCTACGACTCTGATTCTTGATTTTGAGGCTGACAAAATGGTGACTGTGACCGGCTCCGGCAAGATTATCGTAAAGCCGGTTGTCAAGCTGACGGTCCGATAAGAAAAGCCCGCAGGCCAACAGGACGGACAAAGGCCGGATAAAGGAGTTACTGATGAAGCATCCATGGAGGTTTCTTGCGATGACTCTATGAGCGCCAAGCACATCAGCGAAGAGATAGCAGCTCCCGGTGTGGGAATCTACTCCACCTGGAACGACGGCTATTACAACACGATCTCAGGAACTTCCATGGCTTCTCCCCATGTGGTCGGGACAGCTGCGTTGATTATCTCGTCTGGGGTCACTGATGCTTCACAGGTACGAGGTATCCTCCGAACTGCTGCTGACGACTTAGATCCAGTGGGTCCCGACCATTCTCATGGCTACGGACTAGTAGATGCTGAGGAGGTAGTTACGGGTACACAGACTAGCCCGTAGAAGTACGGCAAAAGAGACAAGGAAGGCTCCCCATGGGGAGCCTTCCTTGTGTTAATCTCTAATACCAGGGTGTAACCCGGTCGTTATCCTTCCTAGCTCATTTATCACTACCTTAGATTGCACAATTGCTTGTTTTGTGTAATCAACTACCGAATGTCGAAACCTCAGTACCTAGTCACAACCTGACGAAATATTACCTTAATCTGAACATGTTTCAATTTCCCTCTCCATTGTCGAAATCATTCCGCATCACACCACGTTTTTCATAGGGCATTTCCCCGTATTGAAAAGATAAGAGCGATATGTTATAGTGCCAAATACTAAACGAACACCAGAAGGATAATATACTAATACTAGGAAAAATTAGTCGAGTTTTTCGTCTCTTGGTTTGGCAGCCCTAATTTGAGGTTTCCATTGTTTGAAATAGATTCAAGTTGGTTTCAAGTAGAACCGTGGCTAATTATTCTCGTTGCAATTGCTATTGCTGCTTTCCTTGCCATCACAATTATTTGGGGAATTCGAGCCCACCACCACCCGGTATCTGCTGGTAGGGAAGAGCTGATAGGAAAGATTGCCGAGGTGAAGACAGTCATGAATCCCAAAGGAACAGTCCTCATTCAGGGTGAACTCTGGACGGCAATATCAGAGGAAGGAAAAGCGGAACCGGGGGACGAAGTGGTTATAACTAAGGTTGACCACTTAAAAATATGGGTAGCTAAAAGTAAAGAGGTAAACAGATAAACTCGTACAAGGCATCGCCGCTCTGGCCTTTGATAGATTGATATCTGTGCAACTGACAACGTCGCTGGTAATTATGATAATGCTAAGGTCTTCAAACGACGCCCTGTTTACAGCTTACACGCAGGCAATAGCGCTGGCTTGACGATTTGCCATATTAACCGTAGAAATCTCCTTAATATTTTCCCTATTATACCATCGCTTGCTTTATTAAGAGATAATACTATGGATATACCGAAAGATAATATCCATTATTTATTGATAATATGGGGATGTGCGAGACCCGAAATCTATTAAGAATTGTGCACTTTCGTGCCTCTATCGCTTCTGTGTTGGACAAGCCTCAGGCCCCAGAGAGAAAAGGATGCAATTGCTTCCTCTGACATAACAAAAGTCCCTTTTGTTTCATAATGAGGTCATAGAGATAAAAAAGAGCCTTTTTATCTCCCAAGTAACGTCCCGCTAGTTTGTTGATTCGATACATTGCCCGATATTTTAGGTGTGTGTTATACTTCCGCAGAGTTCAATATCCGAAGTTCTGCTCTTCAAGGAGATAAGCAATGCAAGAGGATGTTTGTTTTTTCAGTGCTACGGAACTGGCAAGGCAGATACGTAATAAGAGTCTATCACCGGTGGAGGTTGTCAAAGCACATTTAGAACGTATAGCAGCTATCAACCCTAAGATCAATGCTATCGTCACATTAGCGGATAATGTCATGGATAAGGCACAAGCAGCTGAAGCAGCGGTAATGAAAGGCAAAACACTAGGACCCCTACACGGTGTGCCCTTTACTTGCAAGGACTTGTTTGATGTCGCCGGGGTACGCACAACGCGCGGATCAAAACTATTTGAGCGCCGTGTTGCAGCTACCGATGCTACGGTTGTAAGTCGCCTAAAGCAAGCCGGAGGCATTTTCTTGGGCAAAACCAATGTCCCCGAGTTTGCCCTTTGGTGGGAAACTGACAATCTGGTTTTCGGTCGTACCAATAACCCCTGGAACCTCGAGCGTACCCCGGGTGGCTCCAGTGGCGGCGAAGTCGCTGCCATTATTAGCGGTTTATCACCACTAGGTATCGGAAGTGATGTCGGCGGATCAGTACGCGCCCCAGCTCACCACTGTGGAATCGTCGGCTTTAAAGCCACGCATGGTCGTGTTCCATTGACTGGACACTGGCCAGAGGTTTTGCTTCAATACATGCACGTAGGGCCAATGGCCCGCACCGTCAATGATGTTGCTCTGGCGCTCCAATTGATGTCTGGACCCGATAGTATTGACCCCTATGCTATGCCAGTTCCACCACCAGAACTCCCAAACGGCGAGATAGTACTGCCGAAGTTGCACATTGGCTGGAGTACCGAGCTTGGAGATAACCCAGTAGACCAAGAGGTGTGTGAAGTTGTCGAAGAGGCAGCTAATACCTTAGCAGCACTCGGGCTTGAGGTCGAAAAGGTGACCCTGGAAACCCTCATCCATAACGATGCATTGACTATTTCAGCTGTAATCTTCGCTGCAGAGGCCGGCTTCTATTTTGAGCCTATTATCGCCGGGCATGAAGCTGAACTATATCCATTTATGCGAGAGCGTTTAGCAGCTCCGCGACCAGAGCAAAACGATTACTTGAAAGCAAGGTCCGACTGTGAAACCCTCAGACACGACATGGCAAGTTATTTCAGGCAGTATGACCTCTTTTTATGTCCCACTTTGCCTCTACCGTCATATCCTCACGGCCTACCTGAGATCAGTATTGGTGGCAATACAGTAAAAGCAAGGCGCCAGCTCTGTACGACTCTACCTTGGAACTTAACTGGTTCGCCGGCCATTTCAATTCCTTTCGGACAAAGTTCCGAAGGGTTACCCGTTGGGGTACAGCTTGTAGGCCGACACTTTGAGGAAACCACAATATTAAAAGTAGCAACAGCCTTAGAAAACCTCACTAAGGCTGGACGGCGACATCCTCAACTTTAATAGTAGCGTTATCTTACAATTTCTTTTCGGAATGTCTTACTTTAAGGTAGTAAGTAGCCTGACAAGTCTTTTGCTATCAAGTATAGTTACAAATCTAGGATAGTATAATGAGCCAACTTGATTTGGATGCATTAGTGCTTGAATGCCAAGGAGACTCCTCAATTACTTAGGCAGGCATTAATCCCCATGATCTGCACACTTCAGCACCGATGAGATACTGAACATCTAACTGACTGAACGAACGACTGTACAGCGGTCCGAACACCTTTTTGTGCATATTGACTGGTTATCCATCTTTTGGTCACACCCTTTGCCCAACATTCTGTCGTTCTGCACAATAGACTCAAAGTCTACACCGTGGACTCACCATATCCCAATGATAGGGCAGTGAAAAATAGATTTTGGCTACCAGCGTTGCCCAATGAGGGGTTGCCATGTATTGTGTGGGGTTCTGCTGTGATACATTTGGCTGGCCTGGAGGACGAAGGGAAGCTATTTTCGTGTCATAACACTAACATCGCGTCGCCAAAGCTGTAGAAACGATATTTTGAGGCAATCGCGTCCTGGTAGGCTCTATTTATCAATTCCCTACCGGCAAAAGCCGAAACCAGCATCAAAAGGGTTGACTTGGGGAGGTGAAAGTTAGTTACCATGGCATCGACAATGTGAAACCGGTAGCCGGGTAAGATGAACAGGCTAACCCAGCCGCTAAATGCCTCGAGCTGACTGGAATTATTAAGCTGAGCTACCTGCTCCACCAACCGGACGGTGGTGGTACCAATACAAACAACCCTCCGTCCCTCAGCTTTAGCCTCAGATAGCTGGCTGGCAACTTTATAACTTAGAACGCCGTATTCCTGATGAATATGATGCTCCCTTGGGTCAGTAACTCTAACCGGACGGAAGGTGTCAAGCCCGATATGAAGAGTAACAAACAGAAGGCTGACCCCTTTTTGCTCTATCTTCTCCAAAAGTTCCGGGCTGAAATGCAGCCCTGCAGTCGGTGCGGCGACACTACCCCCAACACTGGCATAAACTGTCTGATAACGCTCCGGATTAGCCAGTGGCAGGTGTATATAAGGAGGCAAAGGAACCTCTCCAAGCTCAGCCAGCAGTTTTTCATCAGAAAAACTAACGATTTTTACTCCGTCCGGCTTCTGGTCAACCACCTCAGCGACAACCCTCGCCTCACGACGGTTACCATTGATTTCAATCTTAGTACCAGGATTAAGCCGCCGGCCGGGTCTAAGCATTACTTCCCAAAGACCACCATCAAGCCGACACAGGAGTAAAATCTCGGTCCTGGCACCGCTACCCGCTTTCGTGCCCCTGAGACGGGCCGGGATAACACGGCTATTATTCAAGACCAAAACATCGCCGTCCTTTAAGAAATCAACTATATCGGCAAAACCACGGTGCTCGATTGAACCGCTGTTGCGATTGAGCACCATCAGCCGCGACCTGTCCCTTGGTTCCAGCGGCGTCTGGGCAATCAGTTCAGGGGGAAGCGAGTAGTCAAAATCAATCGTTTTCAACGCTATCCATCTAGGGTCAACTAGATTAATAGTATACAGCCTAAGCA
>SDBS01002818.1_pt1 | contig 17185 bp, 16 predicted proteins | sample 2277091 | NCBI WGS metagenome assembly SDBS01 (sample SAMN10404972, study PRJNA504765) | marine sediment metagenome | isolation source: marine sediment core GS10_PC15, 163 cmbsf | place: Arctic Ocean: Southern Knipovich Ridge | collected 2010 | reverse complement strand
ATACGAATTTTCTTGGATCACCTTGTTCTTAAAAAGAGCATCAACACTGCCCCACACTGGATACTGTGTCCCCGCATGTCCGGGTAGTCGCTCGAATTTTGTCTCCACCTTGGGTGGCCACATGTAGTCATCGTAGATCGGGTGTCTATCATTGCCATCGGGGTGAACGTGGTTGAACCAGTTGACCATCATGCGTTGAGCATCATCAAACAGAGAGTCGATCCCCCTCTTCGAGGTCTCGCAAGGCGATTTTGTGTCCCATCCTTATTTGGTTTTTAATGAGTATGGCCTCATCTCCCACGAACACAGTCTCACCCGCAGACAAATCCCGCACCGCCACGGCTACGGTGTCCTGACTGTAGAGTCTGATTACGTCTGCCATTGATATCCTCCTGCCTCTTTGTCCAAACTCTTTTTCTTAAGGAGCATGACAATGCGTTCCATATGTGGAACGCCATTCCATGTTCTGCCGCTTTTTTCCCATTATCTACTTTTCAAAGACGCTGCAAAGCGGCATTCATAGGGTGAAAAAGATTTTAGTTATTACAGTTACACTGAAGGAAACAATTCTTAAGGTCTTTGGGGGGAGACGGCCGACATGAGAATAGGTCACTTCCAGATATCGCCAATATCATGTCGCCCTCCTCACGATTTGAATTTTATCAAGGCTTTTCCGCTTTCCTCATCAAAAATATGCACATCCTCCGGGGCCGCTGTGAGCCAGACGTTCGTCGATTCTTTCACCTTAAAATCGATGGGGACCACGGCCTTCAGGACGGTACCGTTGAGACTGAGGGTCAGACTTCGTTCTTCCCCCAGGTATTCCACCACATCAACCTGTGCCTTGATGCCGGATGCCACAGATTCCTTGGAGGCCTTTATGTTTTCCGGTCGGACTCCTACGAGCACGGAGGAATTCACATGGGATTGCGGAATCGGTTCTTTCACGATCCAGGACACGGGCGCGCCACCATTATGCAGGGTAACCTGATTTGGACTATCCACCTTTCCTTTCAAGAAATTCATGGCGGGTTCACCGATAAACCCTGCAACGAATTGATTGGCCGGGAAGTTGAGGAGGTCGTCCGCTGTTCCAACCTGCTGGACGAGGCCCATACTCATGACAATAATCTTGTCCGCCAGGGCAACAGCCTCTTCCTGATCATGGGTCACGTAGATAGTGGTGGTATGCAGTTCGTCATGGATCCTGCGGATCCTGGCCCGGATCACTACCCGCACCCTCTGATCCATATGAGAAAGGGGCTCGTCAAGAAGCAATACGGAAGGGTCCCTCACAAGGGCCCGCGCCAGAGAGACCCTCTGCTGCTGGCCACCGCTCAGTTTCCCCGGCTTTCTCTTCAGGACCTCGGTCAGCTCAAGGTCCTCTGCGACCCCCCGGACCTTGCGGTCAATTTCCCTCTTGTCCACACCTTTGGCCAGGAGCGGAAAACCGATGTTGTCATAAACGGTCAACGGTGGATAAAGGGCGTAGGACTCGAACGCCAGAGCAATATTTCGGTCACGGGGGCTCATATCATTGACCACTTTACCGTCAAAGAGCATCTCCCCTTTGCTGATCTCCTCAAGCCCCGCAAGCATGCGCAGGGTAGAACTTTTGCCGCACCCGGAGGGTCCAAGGAGTGCCACGAATTCTTCGTTTTCGCACAGAAAATTAATGTCCTTTACTGCGACCACATCCTCACCGTAGATTTTCCAAACATGCTTTGCTTCGACTGTACTCATGGGATTCTTTCCTATTTCGTGAGTTCCACGCTTTTTTTGAAGAAATACAAATTGTCCTGATCAATCTCTACCCACACCTTATCCCCAACTTTCAGGCGGAAACCGTGCTCCACCAGGCCCAAGAAAAAAGTGTTGGCGAGTTCGAAGGTGATCACAGTGCTCTTGGCTTCCCGAACGGGCACATACACCGGGAGCTCGAAGGCGTTGTCCGACAACCTCTCCATCGAAATTCTTACGTTCTTGGGCCGCACGCCAATTCGCACCATCCGCTTGCCCCCGTCTTCCCAGGAAACCCCTTCCATTCGGGAAAGAAGTCCTTTGTTTACGGAAAATCGCAACAGCCCTTCTGCCTGAAGGAATATCCGATCTTTCTCGCTCACGATTTCCATGTCCACCAGATTGATGGGAGGATCTCCCATGAGCCTGGCCGCGAAATCGGTTGCCGGGGTTTCATACATTTGTTCGGGCGTCCCGATCTGTTCCACATTCCCCTTTCGGATGGCCATAATGCGATCCGAAAGGCCCAGTGCCTCCCGGTAGTTGTGGGTCACATAGAGGATGGTGGTCCCCAGTTGGTGGGCCAACTGTTTCAGGGTGCTTCTGGCCGAGATCTTTAATTTTGCGTCGAGATGTGCGATCGGTTCATCAAGCAGGTAGGCCTGCGGTCTTCGCACCATGGCCCGTGCCAGCGAAACCCGCTGTTTCTGACCGCCGCTGAGCTGTTCCGGTTTCCTGTCCAGATAGGTTTCGATACCGAGGAGCGTGGTGATTTCCAGGACCCGTTCTTTTTCCTGGCTTGGGGTCAACTCCTTCCTTCTTCGGGGGGCCCTCAAGGGAAAGGCGATATTATCATACACGGTGAATTGAGGGTAGAGGGCATAGTTCTCAAAGGCCATGGCCACGTCCCTGTCTTCGGGGGTAAAATGGTTTACCATCTGGTCCCCGATGTAGATCTGCCCTTCGGTAGGCTGTTTGATCCCCGCAATCAGTTCCAGAGTAGTTGTCTTCCCAGCTCCCGAGGGACCCAAAAGGGTAAAAAATTCCCCTTCGGGGCATTCAAAGCTGACGTTATTCAGAGCAACCATGCTTCCGTATTTCATCGTCACATTTTGTAGCTTCACACCTGCCATTGCTTTTCCTTACTCCCCTGATTGGTTTTCTTCCGTCTTCGGTCTGGGAACAAATTTTATGATCGCCAACAAAGCGATAATTCCAACGATGGCGGCCACCCACATGGGGGCATATTCTTCCAACATCCCAAGCCAAAAAAGATTAATGCCCAAAAACACCATGATTCCCCAAAAAAGTCTGTCACCAAATTCCATTGTCCAATCCTCAGATAATTGGTTACGTCGTCAAAAGTCCCTCAGGTTGCCTGTGGAGACTTTTTTTTAGCCCTTTACTGCACCAAAGGTCAGGCCACGAATGATGTACCGCTGCATAAACCAGGCTGCAAGCAGTGTCGGCAGAATGGCGATGCCCATCAAGGCAGCCATGGGTCCCCATTGGATTTCCACCGAACCCCAGAATGTGGAGAGGCCTACGGAAACGGTCCTTGCCACCTTCCGGGTAAAGAGAAAGGCAAAGAAGAACTCATTCCACGACCAGATGAGGCAAAACGCCGTCGTAATGGCCACCCCCGGCTTGATGAGAGGAAATACAATCTTTCGAAGGACATCAAACTGGCTGTATCCATCCACCCGGGCTGCATTCTCCAATTCCTGCGGTATCTCCCGGAAGAACCCGTAGAGCAAAAAAGTAGCAAAGGACATATTGAAATAGACATAGAGGAGGATAAGGCCCAGATGGGTGTCCAAAAGGCCGATATCCCTGTAAGCAAAGAAAAAGGGCAGCGCCGCAACCACACCGGGGAACATCCTTGTGGAAATAGTCACGAAAAGGAGGTGCCCCTTACCGGTCTTGAACCGGGCAAAGCTGTAGGCCGCCGGCAGAGAGACAAAGATCACGATGGCCGTACTGAAAATACAGACGATCAGAGAATTCCACAACTCTCTGAAGGAAGGCCTCACATTGGTAATATAGTTATAATTGTACAATGTGGGCTCGAAAATGAGCTTATCGGGCCTGAAAATATCTGCGGGGGCCTTGAATGACGTGACATAGACCCAGGCAATAGGGAAAACAAACCCTATCAGCATGATGACTATGACGAGATAAAAAAGTACGCGTTTCACCTTGGTTTTTCCTCCTGCGAATTCAATGGGTTTTCCCAGGCCAGTCGGTGCATTACACTAAGCCTGGTGAAAAACATCTTAGACAGATCTTCCTGCGCTAAGTGTTTGCATCCATGGCCTTCATCAGCTGCCGATACATGATGGCGCACACGATAATGGTCATATACAAAGAGAACATGGCCATGGCCGATCCCCTTCCCACATCGAAGAAGACAAAGGAAACCCGATAGACCATCCAGTCGAGGATCTCGGTTTCCATGCCCCCTCTGGTGGTCCCGTAAAGGGGGTCAAAGATTCTGATCAGCCACATGGTGCGGAGCAGAATGATAATGATGATAAGGGGCTTTAACATGGGTAAGGTCAATTTTCTAAATATGAAGAAAGCGCCGGCTCCGTCAACACTTGCTGCCTCAAATTGATCTTTAGGCATGCCTCTCAAGCCCGCAAGGAGAATGAATATGGAGAACGGGGTCCACTGCCAGATGGAAATGAACATGATGGTATAGAGGGCATAGGTCTGACTTGAAAACCATTCATGTCTTCCCAGGCCGAACCAGTCAAAAAACTGATTAATGACCCCGAATTGAACATGAAGCATATAATTCCACATCAAAGACATGGCGAGGGGGGATATGAGGAGAGGCAGAAAGCACAGGCCCCTCACGATGTTTTGTCCCATGAATTCCCGGTTAAGGAGAAGCGCGAAGCACATTCCCAGAATCAACTCAACGGCTATACAGATCACCAATACATAAGCGGTTCGCCACAGGGCCTGCCAGAAAGCCTCGTCCTGGAGAAGGTCCCTGTAGTTTTCAAGTCCGGCGAATTCGGGAGGGGCTTTCAGGACATAATCGGTGAAAGACATGATAAGGCAATAAAATGTTGGGTACAGCATAAACGCAACGAGAAAAACCAGGAGAGGCATAAGATAGAGCCACTTGACCCCCGATTCACTGGCCAAGGCCTGCCTGAATGTCCTTTTCCCCGTGGGAGAGGCTGTTGCTACCATAGTCGACATGTGTGGAATACCCCTTCAAAAACAGTTCTACAACACTTTTTATTTCTTCTAAAATCGTCGTCGCAGTGATGATTTTGGGACCGTCCCGAAAAGAAATTTCCCGGGACGGCCCCAATGAACATGGTTATTTCTCTACGGACAATTTACCAAACTTCTTCTGGATCTTATTAAAGGTCTTGACCCATTTCTTAGTGGTGTCTTTGGCCGATCTTTTGCCGATCGCGTTTTCGTGACTGATGATGGTCATCATCTCATAGAGTTTTCCAAAAGCAGCGCTGTTGAAATGGAGATAACTGTTAACATCGGGCAGCTGTTCCTTCCAAGTGGTGAGAACAACCGGGATCCATCCAGTTTTGTCATACCATTCCGGTGACTGATATTTGGGGTCTTCCAAGACGTCCGTGCGCACACTGGCCCACCCACCATCTTCCAACATTCCTTTTTGAGCTCCGTAAGAGGTAATATACCTCAACAGCCAATAGGCAGCCTCGGGATTCTTACTTTCCCGGCTGGGGGCAAAGTGGAAGGCACCCGTGTAAGGACGAACACCCGGGGTGGTCTTTACTGCTGCCTTAGCGCCCGGAACTTCTTTGGCTACAGTGGTGGACCAGGGCCAAAGCGCGGTGTACATTGCAGGAATCATCGCGGTTTTCCCGGCGGCAAAGGAAGCGGTTGCCTGATCCCAGAAGGCGTTTTCCGTTCCCGGAGGAGCAAAAGGCATCAGGTTTTTGTATTGTTGAAAAGACCATGTAAGGAGTTCTTTGTCTTTGTCCGTAATCTTGAAAGCCTTCAGTTTGCCATTGGCATCGCGGACCGGAGAAGCCCAGTGGCCCCCCTTACTCCAGAGCATCGATCCCACTTCATCCTGCACGTGGGGGAAGCGACCGGCCATGAGGCTGCAACCGTAGAAGTCTTCTTTCAGGGGCTGCCCTTTGAGCAATTCACCCTTCTTGCGGGTAAAGAATTCGGCATGGTCCCGCACCTGCTCCCAGGTCTCCACAGGAGCCAGTTCATACCCATATTTTTTCTTGAAATTGGCTTTCTCCGTGGGGTCCTCAAGGAGGTCCTGACGATAAATGGTCATCATCGTGTAGGTATAATAGGGAATGCCCATGAGGGTTCCGTCGGATGTGGAACACATGCGCAGAAGGCCCTTGTCATGGCCTTCCAGATCCTTTTTCAAGCCGGCTAAACCCTTGGGATCAAATTTTTTGGCCATTTCATAGACGGGATACAGGTAGTCTTCCCATTCGTTTGTCCAGGATGTTTCGGTCACCACAAGGTCATAGGCCCCGGTCCTTCCCTGGAGTTCCACAATCTCTTTGGAATAAAGAGATGCAAATACGTGGGATTCTTTGGTTACCTTGATACCGGTTTTCTTGGAGAATTTTTCCAGGTAGGGATAAATTAAGTCCGAACCACCGCCGGCCTCAAGGGCCACGTGGATAGGCGTTCTGTTTTTGATTTCCGGAATATCGTCCAGACCAAACTTCTTTTCCGCCATTGCAGGATTGAAAGTAAAACCGACCACCAGGGCCATACCCATCAAAAAAACCAGACTTGATCTAAAAACCTTCGCTTTCATGCCATCCTCCTTTACCAGTTACGGTTGTCGCAAAAAAAGGTTACGGTTGATCTATCTCCCTTGGGAAATAGCGCCTTCCAAACGACCGTCGGCCCCACAATGGTGTTCCAAAACGAGACGTAACCCTATTGGAAGTCACGTGGAGTCCCTTCGGTGATCAGCAATGATGCGTACTCTCTAAAAGTTGATTTCGATCCCCGCCAGGGCCCCGCCGTCTACCTGCACAGAGCATCCTGTCATATAGCTGGCACACTCCGACGCCAGGAAGGCGACCACCTTGCCCACTTCTTCCGGCCTGGCATATCGCTTTGTGGCACTGGCCTGGGCAGCTGCGGAATCCAGGATGTCCTGCCTCGTTTTGCCCAGATCCGCGGCAATATTGTCAGCAAATTTGTCCCAGATCTCCGTGTGAATCAATCCGGGGCATATGGCGGTGGCACAGATGCCATTCTTGGAATATTCCATGGCAATGGACCGGGTGTAGTTCAAAACCGCGGCCTTAGCCGCATTGTAATCGGTCACACCGGTCCCGGGGGCGATCCCGTACATAGAACTCATATTGATAATACGTCCCCATTTGTTTTCCATCATTTTCGGAATAATCAAACGGCAGGTTCTCACACACGACATGAGGTGAATGTTCAACATAGCCATCCACTCCTCATCGGTGGCACTGATGGGCGTGCAGGAATGAGAATAGCCTGCGTTGTTGAAAAGGATGTCGACCTGCCCGAATGCGTCAAAGGCCGCAGAAACCACCTTATCCACCCCTTCCGCGGTCTCCAGATCCGCGGCCACGCTCAGGGTCTTGACCCCGAGGGCCTGGATCTCTTTTTCCGTTGACGCCAGATCGGCCTCGTTTCTGCCGGTGATGACCAGATTGCAGCCTTCCTTGGCCATTTCCAGGGCGCTTGATTTTCCGATCCCCTTATTTCCCCCGGTGACGAGGGCCACCTTCCCTTTGATCCCTAAATCCATCGACTCCTCCTTTTACATGGGCCAACAACGTCCGGTAAACGGCACCTCCGACCCTAATTCTATTGAATCTCCGTTATTGAAATATAACGAACCACCAAGCTTTCTCCATACTTTGCTTATCATAGAGAGGGTTCCGGATGTCAAGGCCAAATATTTATACCTCTATATTGCATACAGCTTTTAGGCCTTATAAAACGCGAACACTTCGTTATCAAGGATAAAGGTGTTCCGACAGTGGGTTTCCTTCCCTGCCCGGTTTTTGAATCTTTTCACCACAGAGAGCGCAGAGGACACAGAGATTCATTGCCTTACCATCCAAAATCGCCATCTGAATCCCACGGCTTTCTTCATGTCAAGAAGCCATCTTTGTAGGTTTTGCCCAGGGAATCCGCGGTCACCATGGCATCATATACCATCCTTTCCGTCACCTGAAAAGGCTCTGCATGGATTGTGGAATCTGCGGCGATGGACTTTTTCGCCACCGCCATCAAATCCTCTTCCCCAACATCCCCCAACCCCAGGTCTGCAAGCACCATGGGAAGCCCCACTCTCCGGCAGAAACCGAGAACCTCATGGATCTCATCCATGGGCCGGTTTTCCATCACCAACTGGCATATGGTTCCAAAGGCCACCTTTTCCCCATGGTACATCCCGTGGGTTTCTTCCAGTGCTGTCAACCCATCATGAATCCCGTGGGCCGCGGCGCATCCGCAATTCTCAAAGCCGAGACCGCTCAGCAGGGTATTGGCTTCAATGATATTCTCCACCGCCTCGGTGCAGGCCCCCTGTTCCACGGCCAGTTTTGCTTTCACCCCGTCTTCCAACAGGATGTCGTAGCAGAGTCTTGCCAGGGCCATGCCCGACAGGGTTCTTCGGAAACCGGCGTCCACGAAATTGGCGGAGTCAGAGTCCTGGTTGGCCCTGGCCTCGAAGAAAGTGGCCAAGGCATCGCCCATCCCGGAGACAAGCAGTCTTACGGGGGCCTTAGAAACGATCTCACTGTCCACCAGGACCATATCCGGGTTGCGGGTATAATGGATCACTTCACTGTAGACCCCTTCATCGGTGTAAATGACTGACAGGGCGCTGCAAGGGGCATCGGTTGATGCGGCCGTTGGCACAACAATGATGGGGGATTGAATATTGTCTGCCACGGCCTTGGCCGTATCCATGGTTTTCCCCCCGCCAATGCCCACAACCGCATTGCATTGCTCTTTCTCCGAAATATCGGTTATCCGTTTGATTTCATTCCTGGAGATTTCACCCCCGAATTTTGAAAAGACTAGGCCGCATCCATCTGCGGAGAATTTTTCCGCAAGTTGCTCCTTCAACCGTTCGTACAGAAAGGGATCGATAAGAATGAGGGCTTTATCCCCCAACTTTGAAAGATATCTCTCTAAGTTTTCAATCTCTCCTCTTCCCTGTATATATCTTCCTGGGGAACCCAGGGCCCTGGTCCGGCTGGTCACTTTTCCCACGCGTACATACCTCCACATTCGTATTTCATCAATAGTCCCACATCGCTTCCAAATGTTTCATAATATGAAATTAAATTTCAGCATCTATTCAAAAAAAACTACCCCGCCATTTTCGATGAGATCTTCCCCTCCGTATCTTTTGCCATACCGATCAGTTCCCGGTTGATCCTCTCCATGGTCATGTTAAGGATGGATCCGGTGATACTGACGGGCGCCGCTATCCGATTTCAGATAGCTCAACCAAATAGTCATGGGCGATTCTTCGAAGGTCGATATTATCCAATATTTTTTTGGATATTTTAAGAAAACCGAAGCCCAGGGAATATTCTTTTGTCCGAGGATCCTGAGTCACATAATCGTCCGGGACAAAGGTGCTCAGGATATGATGCACCGTGCTCATGGGATAACCGAGGGTCTCCGATATTTCCGTAAGGCTTAAGCCCCTTTGATTTTCACTGAGCAAAGAAATGATTTGAAGGCTTTTGTTCAGGGAAGATAGTTTCATGCGCAACTTTCATATTATAAAAATGATTTTTTTTATTTTAGCCAAGATCGAAAAGACCTGTCAAGAATTTTTTTCATTCATGAAAGGTTTTCCTCTTCTTTATGATCCTTCTTCATTATTGCACCGATTTACAAAACGGTTTGCCCTTGATAAATCTTCCAGGACCGGGTAAAAAAAGTAGTTAACTGTCTCAACATCGTGAATGGAAGCTGGCATATAGGGACAACATCATTGGAACATTTCTTTAGAGGACGGTCTGAAAAAATGAAATTTCCTTCCATGGTAAGAATCAAACAGCATTTTGATACGAAAACGATCCCGGATAATCCCGAAGAGATCCACTCGCTACTAAGCAGCTTTGAACCACAGAGAATCATTTCACCGGGTCAAAGCGTTGCCATAACCGCCGGTAGCCGAGGGATTCATAAGATTGACGTCATATTGAAGGCTCTTATCTATGAGCTGAAGGCCATTCATGCCAACCCGTTTATCGTTCCTGCCATGGGAAGCCATGGTGGCGCAACTCCAGAGGGTCAGAAAAAGGTGTTGGAACATTACGGGATTACGGAAGATACCATGGGCGGTCCCATTAAATCCTCCATGGAAGTAAAGCAGATTGGGGAAACATCGAACGGCATTCCTGTCTTCATCGACAAAAACGCCATGCAGGCAGACCATATAGTGGTCGTTAATCGGGTCAAACCCCATACGGATTTTGAAGGCGATATTGAAAGCGGGCTCATGAAAATGATCGCTATCGGTCTTGGAAAACAGCAGGCAGCGGATCTGTATCATAATGAATTCATGAAATTCGGCCACTATGAGGTCATCACATCCGTAGCCCGGGAAACGATCAAAAAATGCCGGATAACCTTTGGGCTGGCAGTGGTTGAAAACCAGAGAGATGAAACGCAAAATATAAAAGTTATTCCAGGCAAGGAGATCGAAGAAGCCGAGAAAGACCTGCTGATTACGGCAAGGGAGCTGTTGCCCCGCATCCCCTTCGATCCCATCGATCTCCTTATTGTCAACCAGATGGGAAAAGACTTCAGTGGTACCGGGATGGACCAGAATGTCATCGCCCGCACTGTGGTCTCTTATCATAAGGTTCCCACAAATCCCAGAATCTGGCGGATTTTCGTTCGAGATTTGACCCGGAACTCAGGCGGAAATGCTACCGGTTTAGGGAATGCGGATTTCACAACCAAGCGACTGGTGGATAAAATAGACCGTAAGTCCTCCTACATGAATTGCATGACGTCTTCCAGTCCGGAAGCGATCAGAATCCCTCCCTACTATGATAGCGACCAGGAGGCCATTGAGGTCGCCTTGAATACGATTCCGGAAAATGCACCCCAACACGTGAGGATCGTCCACATTGAAAATACGCTGAAGTTAGAGGAGATGTACATCTCCGAAGCACTTATACCGGAAGCAAAAGAGATGGAACCCATAAGTATTGTGGGCGGGCCGGATTTGATGCAGTTTGACGAAAAGGGGGATCTGGTTTACCCTTCCGACTTATCGGTATAATACGGAAGTAAAGGCGTACTTGTCTCCCCTGAAAAAATTCACAAAATGGCACAGGGGCCAATGGTTCGCGTCGAACATGGTACGTTCCATGGCAAGAATGGGATCTCCCACCGTGATGTGGAGCAAAGAGGCTTCGTAAGCGGTGGCCTTAACGGCCTGCAGGCTTTGGGCAGCGTACTCCACGGGTAATCGATATTTCTGTTCCACGATCGCGGAAAGGGAGTCCTGGCTCAGTTCCTCTTCCAATAAACCGGGACAGTACTTCTCGGGGATATAGGCGTAGTTCACGGCCAGGGGGATTTCATTGGCCAGCCTGACCCGGATAATCTTGATGATCGGTTCCCCTTTTTCCAACCGAAGTTCTTCCATAAGCTTTGTTTCGGCTTTAATCACTTTTTTTTCAATGACGCGGGAGCTCGGTTTCAACCCTTTTTTCTTTATATCTTCGTAAAAGCCTACCAGCTGGGTGGCCTCTCTCTCGATTTTCTTTTCGGAGATAAAGGTGCCGGAGCCTTTTCGTCGAATCAGAACACCGTCGCTGACCAGTTTCCCAAGGGCTTGTCTCATGGTCATCTTGCTGACCCCAAATATCCGGGCCAGTTGATTTTCCGGGGGAATCCTGGTGTTGGGGTCCATCTGCACTTTCTTAATGCCATCAAACATGGCTTCACTGATCTGAAAGTAAAGAGGGACCGGACTGGACTTGTCGACCAGATGGGTCATATTTGAAAAAAGAGATATGGGATCATTTTTTGCCATAGGGATCGTGCTGTCTTTCTGTTCAAGAGTTTGAAGTGATCTAAAGTTAAGGAATTTTGACAATTATATTAAACCAGCGGAGCGAAGCAAATCCATTACTTTAGTCACTTTAGATCACTTTAGTCACTTGTAACTTGATGTGGATAGCTGCTTCCACTTTTCCAAAACCAGGACCTGACGGTTTGCAACGTTTTTTGGCTCCAACCCCGAAAAAAGATCGATCACACATTGCACCGCTTCCGTGGCCATGCGGATTACGCATTCGCGGGTAAGGGCCGCCGAGTGGGGTGTCAAAAGAATATTGTCAAGATCGAGAAGGGGACTGTCCGCAGGAACAGGTTCTTGACTGAAAACATCCAGACCCGCCCCGGTAATTTTTTTCTCTTTCAGAGCATGGAACAGGGCCTCCTCGTCGATCAAAGAACCCCGGGACGTATTGATGAGAATGGCTTCCGGCTTCATCCAGGAAAGCTCCCGCTCGCCCACCATATTCCGGGTATGATCGGTCAAGGGCACATGGATGGATATGACGTCTGAATTGCAGCAGAGTTCCTGGATCGCTGGGAAACGGACCCAGTCGCCATAAGTTTCCTTAACCTCTTCAGGCAGAAAAGGATCAAAGGCAAGGACTTTCATCCCGAAGGTCTGGTGGCAGAGTCGCCCCAATTCGGAGCCGATACGACCAAAGCCGATCACCCCCAGGGTTTTCCCCCTCACGTCGCCCGGCAGGCTTTGGTAGCGGATGGCAAAATTGCTTTTTCGAACTTCACGATCCATCAGAGGAAGCTGCTTGGACAGGGCTAACATGAAAGCAAGCACATGCTCTACCACGCTGCTGGTGTTTACTCCCAGATTGGATGTAACCACTACCCCACGTTCCGTAGCTGCATCCACATCCACGTTGTCCAGCCCTCCTCCGGTCCGAGAAACAATCTGGAGGTTGTCTGCATGGGAGAGCAATTCACGGGTAATCTTTATTCCCGTTCTCAGGACAATGCCATGAACCCCGGCCAGGAAAGGCCTCACCGTTTCGGGTGAAGGGTCTGGGGAAGATACGATTTCAATCCCCGCCTCTTCAAGCATGAGCAGGGCTTCGGATTCAATGGGCTGCGGGAGTAGTATTTTTTTGCTCAACATAGACTCCTCATTTTCAAACTGATCATCTGAATCACGGGAGAAAGAACGCTGCGTTTGCCAGGCAAGGTCGAATTCGCCGTTAGCAAAAGGATACTTAAAGCCTCTGATTAATCTATACCTCTATACTTTAACAGAACAAAATTGTCAATGCCCCGGGCAAGTTTTTCGCCCTGACCATAACGGTTCAATTTTATAGCTGTTTTTGAAAAGTATAAGTACCGCCTCCGCCACGTGGATAATTTCTATCACGTTTCGGGTCTGTCAGTAGACCGTTCGGGGTGGGTCCTGAGGGGTGATACCCGCGGTATCCAGGTCTTCTTGAGCATTATCAATATGCTTTTGCATGTACCTTTCCGCCTTATCCGGATCGTGATCAACCACCGCCGAAAGGATCAATTTATGGGCTTCGGCGGCACGCACAACCCCGCCCTTAATGCCCAGGGTCGCTTTTCGCGATTCCCTCAGTAGCCCACCCAACGGTGCAAACATGATTTCAAAGACTTTGTTCTTACTTGCTTTGATGAGAATATCGTGGAATTCTGTATCTTGCTGCACGCAACTTTCCAAATCGTCTGTGTTTTCTTCCATTTTCTGGATGGTTTTGCGCATGTCCTCTATGTGAGACATCTCCGCCCTGAGGGCGCCAAACCGTGCAATCCGGCTTTCCAAAAGCTTCCTTGCCTCGGTCAACTCAAAGAGGGAAGCGTTTGACCTTTGAATGGTAAGGGACATGATTTGAGCGGCTGGCTTGGTAGAATAATCGGCTACCCTGGTGCGACGTCCTTGGGTGATATCAATCAAACCCTGTGCCTGCAGCACCCGCAGAGCCTCACGCAAGCTGAATTTACTCACCTTGATCTGTTCGGCCATTTCACTTTCCGGGGGCAGTTCCGTACCCGGCTTCAAGTTGCCGTCTATGATGAATGCACTGATGGCCTTTACCGCATAATATACCTTTTCAACTATTTGTGCTGGTTCCAGCTTTATTTCTGACATCGTGCCAGTCCTTTTCTTTTCTGCGTTTCCGGGTTTTCCCAGGCAGTTCAGAGCCGCCTTATCTTCCGGTTTTTAAATATAACAATGTTCTAATTTTCTTCAATCTCCAGACCGGAACCAACGTCCCAGAAAATATTTTATCCATCCGATTTTCCAGACAGTTCCTACTTCAGAACACTCCAGTCGCACAAAAATAATCCCTATACATCTATATCTCTATCCTTTTTCCTTGACAGCAAAAAATTACTATGATTACATGATATTTAAATAGGGTCAAGCTCGAGATGGAAAATTTTGTAAAACTTAATCCTTTTAATCTTTTTTTGCTCAATTAATACCTGTTTTGGTCGGCCTCATGCGACGTTCCAATGGGACGGGAACAATGGAACCCGCCGCTACAAGGATCGAAGTCTCAAACGAAAAGAAAGATTGTATTTCCGACAGCAGGAGGAGGTGAAGATGGAACAGAAGATGAGGGCCTTTGTGCTTTATTCACCCGGGGATATGCGGCTTGAGGATCGCGATGTTCCGGAACCGGGTCCCGGGGAGGCGCTTGTTCAATTGAAGTCCGTAGGGATTTGCGGGTCCGATGTCCACTATTTCAGGCATGGACGAATCGGTTCGTTCATCGTGGAAGAACCCATGGTTCTGGGACACGAATGCTCCGGCGTGGTGGTTGGGCTCGGGCCCGATGCAACGGACCTGGAGGTGGGCGCCAGGGTCGTCTTTGAACCGGGTGTCCCCTGTGGCAGGTGCTGGTTTTGTAGAAACGGGCGGTATACGAAATGTCCTACCATCAAATTTATGGCCACACCTCCCGATGACGGTTGCCTGGCGGAGTATGTTTCCTGGCCCACGGATTTTCTTTTTAAAATTCCAGACAACATGTCTTTTCAAGAGGGTACATTGGTGGAGCCCTTTGCTGTTGCACTGTATGCGACCAGACGGAGCGGTCTCTATCCGGCCGCCAGTGTGGCCATTCTTGGGGCCGGACCCATAGGCCTTTCTGTGCTGGAGACGGCCAAGGCATTGGGCGCGGGGGATGTGATCGTTGCGGACGTGATGCAAAACAGGCTGGACTTGGCGGGAAAGATGGGTGCGAACCACGTACTGGATGCCAGGGAGGTGAATGTCCCCGAGACCATAAAGTCGCTCACCGGCGGGGAAGGGGTCCATTTCGTGTTTGAAACGGCAGGGACCGCCGCCACCTTCCAACAGACGGTCAAAGTGGTAAGAGACGGCGGTTTCGTGGTCCTTTTGGGGTTGGCCCAGGAAGAGGAGATCCCCATGCCCATGGTGGAGGCCCTGGTGAAGGAGGTCAACTTCGTCACCAGCTTTCGGTACAACAACATCTTTGAGGAAGCGATTACCCTCATGGGGCATGAGCGGGTCAACGTGAAGCCGATCATCACCCATGAATTTTCTTTTGATCAAACCCTTGAGGCCTTTGATGTGGCCGAGAACGCCAAAGACAAGGCCGTGAAAGTCGTGATCAATTTTTGAGCGAAGACAGTCCCGAACAAGAGGGACGGGTAAACGAAATTCAAATGGAAAGGGGGGATGAAATTACAGATTAGGGGAAACGTAGGATTCGCAATTTGATTCTCAATCTTGAAACATTAGGAGGGAACCATGAAAAAAGAAAATTGTTTGCTTTTGTCTGTCCTTATATCCTGTCTATTCATTTTCACCATGACGACCGGTGCGGCGGCTTGGGATCTCAAAGAGGCGGCCAAGCCGTATGCCGGTACAACCATCCGCGTAACGGCCATGTCGGGCTATCAGTACAATGCCAACGCAGTGAAGCTGGCACCGCAGTTTGAGAAAATCACAGGGATCAAGGTCATTGTGGATATGGTCACCTACGGGGAGGTTATCGAGAAGCATATGATGGAACTTTCTTCGGGTATGGCGGCCCACGACCTTTATGATTGCGACAGCATCTATCTGCCCCAATATGTGCCCTACTGTGTGCCCATCGACGGCTACATGAAGGATGCCAAACTGGCTGATCCCGGTATGAACATGTCGGATTTTTATCCCCAGCTCGTTGAAGGGCTAAGCTACGCTGATAAACTATACACCTTTCCCCAGATGAATACCTTTGCCAGTCTTTTTTATCGAAAAGACCTTCTGGAAAAGGCGGGAATAAAATTTCCTGCGGTCGATGAGGCGTGGACCCTGGGTCAGTACTATGATGCCGCCAAAAAGTTGACTCAGAAAGATGCCGGTGGCAAGACCGTGGTGTACGGCGCCACCCTGAGCGGTGCCAGGACCGGCATAGGAGATGAGGTCTATACCCTGTTCTGGGGTTCCGGCGGATCGCTGTTCGACGACTATATGAAACCTACCTTCGGCAAAGATGGAAAGGACCACGCCATCATGGTGAAGGTCTTGGGCCTCATTCAGAAATTTTATACGGAGGGGTTGGTCCCTCCCGGATCCACCGATTATGAGATCGGCGAGGCATCGGGTGTATTTGAGCAAGGTCTTGTGGCCCTTTCCTGGAATTGGAACCTGTGCGCATCATGGATGGACGCCGAAAAGGCCCCCCAGCACGGAAAGATCGGCGTATCCCTCATTCCCAGGGATGACCCCAAAGCCAAAAGATGGCATCGGCAGGGAACCAAGGGATACATGATTTCCAAGAACTCCAAGAACAAGGAAGCCGCCTATCTTTTCATCCAGTGGTTTTCCTCACCAGAGATTCAGCTGAAACAGATTGAGATGAATGATTCGACCCCACCGAGAATTTCGGTTCTGGAAAACTCACCTTTTGTAAACAAGTTCACCCATCTCCCACAACTGCGATACGTATCTAAGATTAAAGGCGACCGCCCGGTTCCCTATATTCCGGAATGGTCCCAGTGCGAAGACATCATGGCCGTGCCGTTTCAGCAGTGTATGATCGGTAAGATCAGCCCCGAAGAAGCGGCCGATGTGTCCGCCAAGGGCATTGAAAGACTTATGAAGTCCAAGCGCTATTATAAAAAGGGTAAGAAATTTAGGGCCGCGGACGGAAAATACCCGGTTTGGTTGACGGGGAACTATCCCAATTAAACCTTGGAAGTTTTTTTGATTTAAGATGGAGTAGGATGGAGAAAACCCATTCTCCATCCTACTTTTTTTCCTTCATTCATTGAGGAGTCTCACATGGAAAAGGTCAACTCCAGGCCCAGAAAACCAATGTCTAACGGGGCCTTTATCACCACCCTGATGGCCCCAACCATGATTGTGTTGTTTGCCATTACGCTGTAC
>SDBS01002817.1_pt1 | contig 17194 bp, 12 predicted proteins | sample 2277091 | NCBI WGS metagenome assembly SDBS01 (sample SAMN10404972, study PRJNA504765) | marine sediment metagenome | isolation source: marine sediment core GS10_PC15, 163 cmbsf | place: Arctic Ocean: Southern Knipovich Ridge | collected 2010 | reverse complement strand
ATATTCACAATGTCCTTTTTGTCAGAATTTATTATGTTGCCTGGCTGACCATACAGGAGGAGCGATGAAAGGAGAAAAACAGATATTTGCAATGCTTTCATTTTTGTTTATTTATTGTTTTCATTTTCAAGTGAAGCCAAAATCTAATGATCATGCTCTGATGTAAAACGCGCTTCCTTTAACCGCCAATGAGTACTCATCAGGCTGGTTTTTTCACCCTTTTTATCAATCTGATAATACACTGTTAAGATTGAACCATCATCAAGCTGGATAGACGCCGGATAGCCAAGGTCGGAGTTTATGGCGGGATTTATCATTATTTCCCTGTCCGTTTCCCATGTTTTTCCGCCATCCCTGCTGATACAGGCCTTTTCTCCGTATGGTTCACGGCGGACCCCGTAAGAAACCAGCAGCCCCCCGTTTTTTAACTGGATAAGATGTGGAGGATAACCCCATATCCCTGTTTTGTGGCTGGTGGTCCAACTCCTGCCGCCATCATAGCTTTCGGATTGCCTGAGAAATGACTGTTCACGGTTGGGCGGATTATACCGGATCATGGCTACGAGCTTGCCGTCTCTGAGTTCGACTGCATGCGGCTCATGGTAAAAAGCAATATCGTCTTCACTGTTTAATGGGATCGTGGAAATTAGCTGCCATGACTGTCCGTCGTCCGTCGACTGTTCCACACCGATAATTTTCTTATCATTAACATAAGCGGTACCAACATACAGCAGCCTGTCGTCGGGAAGTTCTATTGGCCCATGAGGTGCAGAAACAAGTTGTTTTACAGGTTCTTCCCAGGAATGACCACCGTTTAAGGACCGTCTGGTCCAGTTTCCTATCCAGTATTTTTTTGTTTCATCTCCTAATTTATCAGCATGACGCTTCCATGATGGATTCCTGTCATAAAACTTTTCTGTATCAAAAGCCAAAGAGGTAAACCAGCTTACCAATAAGGTTCCGTTTTTTGTTTCAAGAATCCCTGCATCGCGGTCATCAAGTGGAGTATTGTTTATTGTTTCGGGATCACTCCAGGTTTCACCATTATCAGTGCTGCGAATCATTTGAGTAATTCCAAACGGGCATACGTGAGCATCGCGATTACCAGAAAAGACCACCAGCAGTTCACCTGACCGGGTTTTGGTAATACTGGGCCAGCCAATGTATTTTCCCGGTTGTTTGCAGATAACTCTGGTGCTTATAATATCTGCATATTGGCCTGACTTGCCACTCCAGAGAAAAGGTACAGCTGCTAATAAAAGAACACAGGAAACGACTTTTCCATGCCTGGAGAATAAGTATTTGTTTATCAATAACATACGAATAGTGTTTTAAAAAATAAGCAAATATTGATTACTGAAATAATTTTTCTTTTGCGACCGGCAGGATATTCTGTACTATCCATTTTCTCATTTCCCGGCCTTCCGGGCTTTGCTGGGGATAAGACATAAAATCAAGTTCTATACCCAGCTTTTCTTCGATGAAACAGGCCATTATTGGCCAGATAATCCCAATGTCACCAACTATCGGGATACTATTTTCTAAGCGGGCGAAACCGGACATTTCCATGCGAAACGGGATACTCATTAATTTTGTCTTTGGCATCCCTTTATCAATTGCCTGTTGTACAGTGCTGGATTCTTTTTCGAAATCCCAGGCTTTCTTCAGATTCGGATCGAGATCAATTCGTATCAAGGTCTTCCCTTCAAGGCTGTACGTTGGATATCCTTCCCAGTGTGACCAGATTCCATGGCCGGTGTATGTTTCAAACGGGCCGTCATGGATTTCCTGAGTTAAAGCAACTGCAGACTCAATAATCACATCAGCGCTACTCATCATTTCAGCAATTCTCGACGTTCTTTCCATTATTGAAATAGAATCAGCCAGAGCTGTGCCAACCGTTCCACCACCAATCAATTGTGGAACTGTTACTAAACACGGAACGTCTTTCTTTATGGCTACCCCTAACATTGTACGCTCATCCACTCCTGCTCCCGCAATATCCTCAAATGGGAGCCCTTTTGATTTTGCAATAAACAGAATCTCTTTTGCCAGATTCTCCGTTCGCAAACCCATCGGGTATGCCATATTTCCGGCCGCTTTGATGATCACATCACCTTCAAGTGATAGGGCTTTATCAATTAAACCGGTATCGATGATCATTTCTTTTTTTAGCTGATCGAGCAATTCCGGAGACATTTTAGTAATTTCGAAGATATCACCACGCGGCAGTATTTTTCCGGAGAACCCCAGTTTTTTACCATCAACTCTTTTAACTTCATCCAAAACACCTGCCATTTCATGCGCCACAACAGCCGAACTTGTCGTTACGCCATCAACCACTCCTTTATTAATAAGTTCAGCAATAAGAGTTGTAATGCCTTCATGAAGGTTGGGTCCGCTGCCTGTGACGACAACTACTTTACCCTGTTTCTTTTTAGCTTCGACAATACGATTCACAGCTCTGTCAACCATTTCCCTGCCTGAGGGCTGTAAATCATTATATAACTGTTTTATAAGCTCCCTGTTTGAATTCATATAAATATCCCTTAAGTTAAATTCATTTCTCTAATTAATTTCTCAACTCTGGCAAGGTCATCCGGTGTATCCACACTGACTCCTGCCGTATGTTTGCTTTTTGTTTCAATAACCTTAATCTTATAGCCATTCTCCAATACTCGCAGCTGCTCCAGCATTTCAATTTTTTCCAGATAGCTTTGCGGCATCTCCGATATTTTTAACAAAAAATCTTTACGGTAAACATATAATCCAACATGTTCATAAACATTCACAGCCACTTTATCCCGGGGATAAGGAATGAGCGATCTGGAAAAATAGAGTGCAAAATCATTTTCATCAACAACTACCTTAACAACTGCCGGATCTGAATAATCTTCTTCACTGATTTTTATTTTAATGGTTGACATCTGAAGGGTTGTATCTTCCAGCATGGGTTGTACTGCCTCGTCAATCATTTTTGGATCGAGCAGGGGTTGATCTCCCTGGATATTTACAATAATGTCAGTTTGAATTTTTTCCACTACTTCGGAAATTCTATCTGTGCCGGATTGATGGTCTGCGTTTGTCATAACCGCCTTTCCCCCAAATCCCTCAACACATTTCAAGACACGCGGGTCATCCACTGCTACAATAAGTTGATCCAGCATCTGCGATTGGTTTGCCTGTTCATACACCCACTGAATCATTGCTTTGCCTGCGATTTTTGCCAATACTTTCCCGAGAAACCTTGACGAGCCATAACGGGCAGGGATAACTCCGATAACATTTTGTTTTTTCGACATAGTTTTTACTTTATTCAATTAACCCGTGATACCGCCCCATCCAGTATGCCAGCAGCCAGTAGACTCCGTCACTTTCGGTACGTCCCCCGTCACCCTGAACGGCCTTCCAGGGATTGTTATCCCAGCGCATAATTCCCCGTTCACCGGGAGGAACAAGCCGGCTGGTTTGAATGTCTTCCAATATCGGGGAGCGTGTTAAAAACAAATCCTCACGTTTACTGTTATCTATTCGCCAACGAATCAGGTCGAGCGGATTATCCTGCAATAGTCGTATGGACTTCTCCAGATTCAATTTGTTAGCAGCAAGTGCATTGTAGATGAAATAGAAATAAGGATTATCATCATTTTTAAGTGCATCATACCAGTTATCCAGGCTTTTTAGATATAGAGCCTGCAGGTCAGGGTCATCTTCATAAAGAATCAGGGCAGGATAGGCAAGTGCAAGAAGTTCATCATCAATATATGTCCGCCAGGAGGGTAAGGTGGTTTTCGCATGAACAATATTACTTTTATAATGATGCTTATTCAATAATTTGTCATACTCGTTCTGGTAATACTCATTCCCACTTACATGATATGCCAGCTTAAGGTATGATAAAATCTCAACGGAGTTTGCTCCTTTTTCGCTGGCCCAATCAGGATCATCATTTAAAAATTCAGGTGCCCATACTCCCCATTCAGTATGCATTCCGTCAATATCAATCAACACATAACCATTGTCAATAATATAATCAACGATACATAATATATGTTTCTTTACACGTTCCCGTTCTTTTTCATTTGCAACAAGATCATAGTAAAAAAGATAACCATACATATGACCGGTAATTTCGTCACTGCTTGTTCCTCTTTTCCAGAGCCATTTTCCATCCTTTGACAATAGCCAATGATCCTCGACCTTTTTCTCTCGTGGTTCCTTCATAATCATATCTGCCCATTCCCGGTCGGTGATTATCACATTCGGATCTGCCATTCTGGTCCAGGTCGAAGGAATTACTGTTCTGGCAACAAATCCCTCTGTTTCAGTTACAGTCTGTAGAAATTTAAGTGCGTTAAAAGCTTTGGTGGCATTTTCTTTTGCTTCCGGGTCTTTTGTTACTGCATAACGATATGACTCCATTGCGAGATACATACTTGTATATTGGCCGTCATTATCATCATCATCCGGTTCCCATGTTGTCGTATCACCCGGGATTCTGAACCTGCATTTTTCAACAAGATATGGTTCGCGTACATGTCTTTGAACCATTATATTATAATAATAAGTTTCTTTTTGCGCAAGTGTCATCTGCATCCTCTTTATCGCACTAACACCATTGGAAGTGGCAATCCAGGCAGTACCGTTCTGATCAAATGCAATATCGCGTACATTATCACTCAACAACCAGCGACGGCTATGTCTTAATGACCAGATACTGCCGTCATATCTAGTAACTCCCAGATCTGTTCCGATCCACATTGAACCATCGGGTGCTTTTTGAATGCATCGCACCCAGGCATTTGGTAAGCCTTCTTTTGTAGTATAGTTTCTGATCCGTATATCATTTTTATATACTGTAACTCCACCAAGTCCGCCAATCCATAGCTCTTCATTATTGGAATAGGCCAGACCAAGAATATTATCACTTAACAATTCCTCTTCATTCTGGAATAATAAAGTCTTATCTGCAGTTTTATGATATAATCCTTTACCGGTTCCCAAATAATAGCCGCTGTTTCTATCACTTATTAGTTTACGAACAGCACGGGAATAAGTCATGTCTTCTTTGATCCAGGAGTTTCCCTTTGTTTTCCAGATACCCTCCGGCCCAATGGCGAGTATGCTGCCGGCAATATCATTTACTACCCAAATGGGACTATTCGTAATGTGAATTTTCTCTGTCTTATTATTATCTGCTCTGTAGAGACCATTCCAGGCAGCAATCCAAACGGTCCCCTTTGAATCAACAAACAGATCATTAATTGGCCCTTGATTTGTTAAATCAATCATCCCTTTCCATTCTTTTATATCCTGATCTAAAACAAATAAACCAGCTTTTGTTCCTGCCCAAACCTGTCCGGATTGATCAACAATTATGGTACGAACATCGTTTCTTTCAACCGTAGATCCCAACCTATATGCCTGATGATACTCCTGGATAAAGGGCTTGTCTGTTATCCCTGCATAATCATTCAGACCGGTATCATCTGAAGAAGTGTTTTGATCAGAACAGGATATCCCGGCCAGGAATAATAGTATTATTAAATACCCGATATTTTTTTTCATTAGATTCGGTATTAGAGTTATTATTTGTCCGGCTTTTACATACCTGCATTTATTCTTTCCCAATCCAGTTCCATAATGAATATCTGTCTGAAATCATTTCCTTTTGCATCTTTAATAATATTTCCAGATGTATCCTTAGTTGGAACAGGAATGATATAAGCCAGCAAATTTCCATCCGGTGAAACCACCAATTGATCTCTTTCCAACCGCACATTACTTAATCTGATGGTTTTGCCAGATCTGAGCCTGGTCCCAACATAAGATGCAATTACATCTCCATCGCTAATGCAAAACACCCATTCTCCAGTTGGATGCCAGCGAATCGAGGAAACCGGTGAGTTAAGGTGAGTAAGCTGTTTGGCTTGTTTATCTGATCCATCTGCTTTACGGATAAATACCTGGTTAATACCATCTCCATCCGGGGAAGCAAAAGCAATTTGTCTTCCATCGGCAGAGCCACGTACAATTCCATTAACATTCATGCCGTATGTAAGCCTGCGTATGGCAATGCCCTCAGGTGGTTCGGGATATTGATCCTGTGTTCCTGACCGGGATGTAGTAATATCAATATCAGCTGGAATGTCGGCTACAAACAGATCATTTTCGTAATCTTTACCATTAAGGGCCCTCACTTTTCCTATGAAGGCACGCATTCTTCCACCAGCACCCACCCATGAATCACCATAAGCTTTTTCAATCTCCCCGGCCTCTGATTTTCCATTTCTTGCCGGTTTCAGGATTATTGCAAAATAATTTGTGTACCCCGGGGGTGTATTTTCGTCAGGTTGCAGAAATCCAATGGTTCTATCGTAGTCTTGTATAATAAAATCATCGTATGTAAATCCGATGCGATTCCCATTTCGTGAATATTCATGCCGGTGTGTACCACCACGATGTGCCCCAGGTGTAGTAACTTCATTGGAAATATCACGCATATCAACTTTTAGGGAGGTTTTGTTTCCTTCTCCATCCACTTCGACTGCCGTCCGGTTACGGATGCTGTAATATCCACGCTTATCCACTTCATCAAGATCAGGGCCATGAATAAATATTACCTTGTTCTCAAAGGGGTGATAAGATGCGGCAGCTACTCCGGGGGCAGCTTCTTCTCCTGTCACGGACGGCGGATCCCAGAGTACTGTTTCCCTGCCGGTTTCAATCTCAACTTTCTCAATTGATTTCGAGTTTGCAAGGTTCTCATTATAAATTGTTCCACGAGTGTCATAGCATAAGAACCGCCCATCAGGAGAGAAATTATCATTGTTATCCAGGGAGTGTGTCCTGGCTGAAAATGTAATCTGTTTTTCGATCATGGGAATACCTGTAATTTGATTTTGTGAGCCTGTTTCTCCGCATCCGGTACTCAAGCCGAAACCAGCTGCTAAAAACAGGCAACTCAATAATGAAGTGTTGAATTTATTCTTCACATTTCATGTGTTTAAAATTGACTACCAAGAAGTCACTTTGCAGTAACCCTGATCACTTATTCTGCCGGGCTTATTGCTCCTGCATATCTTCCCGCCCAGTATGGCAGCAAAAATATGTAAGGAGGATATTCTCTTCTGCCGTTGCTTCCTCCATTGTTTCTGTATGCATTGTTATGTAAATGCATTGGGCGTTCATCCTTTGGCAGAACCTGGGTATATTCCTGTCTTCTGAAGTTTGGCTCAATCCTTGTTAAATCCTGCCTGTGACTATTATTTACAGTCCATGAAACGAGATCCATGGGGAATTCTTTGAGCCACCAGATTGATTCTTCCAGGTCATAATCTTCACCTCCTATCATGGCATAAATAAAATTCCAGAGAGGATTCTTTTCAGATCGTTCAATTTCCCAATGGCTTTTTGATGCTTCAAAAAATTTCTTTTTTAATTCATCGTTAAATGCATAATTAACAAAAGCTGGAACAGTCAAGAAGTACATTTCATCGTCTGAATGATTCCATGTATCACTCAGGTTTTGCCCTTCAACTTTTCCAATTACCGTTGCAGGACGGCTGGCGTTTTCATCATAACCATGATCCTTCATGAGTTCAAATGCTTTTTCTTTATAGATTTCTTCTCCGGTAAAGTGATACGCGGTTTGAAGGAAAGCAAGTATTAAGGTTGAATTTAACCGGCGGTCACCTACATTAATTGGAAAGCTGTTAACATAGTCAGGATTCCATCTTCCCCACTCGGTTATTTCTCCATTCCATGTGACCAGATACCAATCATTTTCAATTATATGGTCCATTTCAATTTTAATCTGATGAATAGCCCGATCTCTCCATTCTTTATCAGGTACTATTTCTGCAAACAGTGCATAAACAAAAAAGTGTCCGCATGATTCATCACTACTTGTAGTAGATTTCCATCTCCAGCGCCCGTCATCTGTAAGCCGCCATATTTTCTGATCTTCCGGCATGTTAGGATCTGTATCACTTGATTGATAACCATCTATTTCATAGGTTCTTGCAGGAAATCCCTTTATGCCACTTATTTCAGTCAGTCTTTCCATGGCTTCAAATGCTTCATAGGCATTTTGAAGGGCATCTTCTGATTTCGTGGCGCCATAACGGAATAACTCTCCTGCCAGGTACATTGATGTCCAAAGTCCGTCGTTATCAGTATCGTGAAGGATCGCTGTTGAAAGATCACCAGGTGTAGCTAAAGATGTTTCAGATGAAAACCCAAACCGAATGTGCCTTAATCTTTGTACTTCTTGAAAATATTCGGCTTTTTCGGCCAGGGTCATTTCAGTAAATATGATTTTACTTAATCCTGTTTCACTCAGGACCAGTACACTGTTTTCCGGTCCCCCAGAAATATCTAAAACTTTATCATCAACCAGCCAGCGTTTTGATGCATAATAATCGTACTTGCCATCATCCCTCAGTGCAAATGCCCCATGTGATGATCCAAACCAGAGTTTTCCATTAATCTCCGTAATGCAGGAAATTTTCGTATCAGGAAGCTTTCTGTTTAATGGAGATGTTTCTTTAAATGATTCCGAATCCAAAGAAAGAATGCCATCTTCCATGCCAACAACAATTTGATTATTTTCTCCGGCAAGGGCCATAGATGTTAAGTTATTACCGTCATATTTCTTCATTAATTGCTGCTCGTCTGTGTTAAATATGTAGAGTGCATTTTCTGAAAGAATTATGAAATGTTTTTTGTTCTCATCAAACAGGAGTTCGATGGGCTTAAAATCATCCAGTGATTTTTCCCAGATCATTTTGGAATCCCTGAAGAATGCTAATTTCCCCTTAGCTGCTACCAGAGCAGAGAATTCATCTCCAAGAGCAAAGTGAGTGCAGTTGTCAATATTATGGTTAATATAAAATTTCCCGGCCCAGGCATTGCTCAATATAGCTTTGTCCGTTAGATAAACAAACTGGTCCTGATATGAATTGATGGAAATTATTTTCATATCACTCATCGGACGGTAAAGCTGGTCTTTTACCAGCTTTTTTTCCCAGGGCTGCAACAAACCATCCGTAGAAAGAATACTGACGGTTTTATTGCGATCGCTTCTTACCTCTAACAGGTCCGGTACCGGCTCCTCTGTGTTTAATTCATATTTCTCAGCATAATCCTGTATAAAGGGTGTGGCTTTATATTGCTGAGAACAAGCAGTAAAAAAAACAAGAAGTCCAATGAGTAATAACCCCAGTTCATTGAAGTGAATAACTTCTGAATTAATGACTTTTTTCATGTCTGTAGTTTTATTTATGATTATTAATGTTTAAGCTCAAATGAATCTAAAACCCCTCCATGTGTGCCGTCACCATTCATTTTTACAGCTTTATATTTAAGTTGTTTCCCATCTATTATTACAAGCACATAATGATATTGATAATATTCTCCTCCGTCAAAATCATCATTGTCTGTGGATGCAGGATGGTCAGGAAGGTCAATTTGTTCCCATTCCCTGTATTTGTGGTTATCCAGGTTTGAGCCACCACCACCGGTAATTACGTATACAGCATTATTCCCGTTTCCGGTTTCCGGGTCGTATGGCGGATGGGGAAGTCCACGTTCATAATCATGGGTATGTCCGGCGAATACTATATCAACATTGTTTGCTTCAATAATGGGTACTATTTCCTTTCTAAGAAGTGGTTCACCATCATAGTATCCACCTGACCATACTTCAGAATAGGGTGGTTGGTGCAGGAAAACAAATATCCATTCGCTGGTTTCTTTAGCCTTCTTTACATCATTTACAAACCAGTTGTATTGCTGGCTGCCTGGAGAAATACGGTCACCTTCCGGGAAATCAGCCTTATTTGGATCAAGGAAAATAAAATGAGAATTGCCATAGTCGAATGAATAATAGTATTCCGTGCTTCCTGTTGAGGTTAATGGATTATGAACACGTTCTTCATACGGAGGTACAACCCTGGTATCCCAGTACCCTCCATATTCATGATTGCCAATGGAGATATAGCTTGGCACATGGCTGCTGACATGGCGCAAAGGATAGAAATGTTCATCAATCCATTCATTAAGATGTACACCAGTGGTCACCACATCACCTACGTTGAGAATAAGATCAGGGCTCTCATCATCCATCATTTTCACAAGGTTTTCATGTACCTTTGGGAAACTCCGGTTATCGCCATAAACAATAAATTTAATGGGTGCTTCTACGGGTTTTTTAGTATGAAATGAATAAACCGGACTGGATAAATTTTCCACCTCAACCTTATAATAATAGTCCTGATCTTTCTCCAAACCGGAAAGTGTAATTTCGTGCATAACTGAGGGAATAGATTCTTCAATGATGGTATGATCCAGCTGCTTGTCCGTCCCATACAGGATTTTACCGTAGGAAGGATAAACGGTTTCCCACATGATGGTAATTCCATCATCCTCAACAGCCTGCAAATAGGGAGGAACCATAAATGCCGGGGTTTTTACCAACAGGTTCTCGGTGAGATTTAAGTTGTTGGAAATATCTCTTAGTTTATTTGCCGGATCATGATTCCTGTCCAGCTCCTGTTGAATGGAACGAGCTATCTTGCTTAATTCAGTTATATCTGGTGAGGGGTGTCTTTGAAAAAAGCGATCCAAGCGATCTATACGCATCATCTGTATATCAAAGTTGTTTCTTAACTGATATGCTTCATCTGTAATAAGAGTTACTTCACGCAGAGATCCTTTACCCCATATGTTTTTAACTTTAATAGCAATAAGGGCGGGATCATCAACACGTGCAGAACCGGTAAGTATTACATTGCCTTCACTTTCCTGGAATTCCTGCAGAAGCCGGCCCTTATACCAAATTTCACCACGATCATTAGTATTTGCTAATAATCGTAAACTTTTTCCTTCAACCTGAAATCCGTCAATCTCTTCCGGCAGATTCAATAGATGCCTGTACCAAGCATGTTTACGTTCCCCGCTCCAGCTATCCCCGGTCTTTACCGATTCCCAATCTTTGTCAATAGATGAGGCAAGTGCAACCTTATCCTCTACATACAATTTGCGTTTCCAATTTTCAATCTTTTTGCCAGCAGGAGGTTTTAATTTGTTAAAATCTTTAATTACCCTTAAGAACTTACCATAACCCTCTGGCATTCCAATCAGATCAGCCCTGTAAAAACGGCAGTTATATCCCTGGTTTTGAGCTTTTACTGCAATTTCAAATTTCTGGTTAGCTTTAGCTGATTCTACCAAAACACCTCTTCCGCTTTTTTCACCGGCACTAAACAGTTCATTCCCGTTAACATATACGATCCCGGAAGGTGCCACATTAATATGTAGTATAACATCAAGTCCATCAAGTTCTTCTGGTATTACAATCTCTTTTTTAAACCACTTGACCAATCCCTTTTCCCACCATTCATTATTTAAAGTTTCTTTCTGCCATAACGACGGGTTATTCTCAAATACTTCATCAGGAGTTAATTCACCGGCGTGAACAAACCATTCATTAAGTTCGATGACGGGATGGGGGTAAAGGGGTTGGATTATCTGGTCAGACTGAGCAGAAATCTGATTATATCGCAGAAGCATTAATACAAATACACTAAAAAAGATTTTAGCTTTAATACCGATATTTTTCTTCATTTCAGGGACTTTTTTGGATTAATTTTATTTGTTTAACTCATATATATGAACATCGAAAGGCTCATACATATCAGTCAGCTTACCTTTTTCAATGGTAACTGTTCGGTCTTCATTCAAAACAATCGCGTTTTTATAATTATCAAGTCCTGCCAGGCTGACTTTTACAGGATTTTTATCTGAATTAACGGTTATGAGATAATAGTTATCATTAACTTTTTTCGCGAGAATTTCAATACCTGCGTCAACAGAATATCTCAGTTCATGATATTCTTTAGTAATATTCAGCTCAGTGTTATTTGCAGCCAGGATCTCCTGCATTTTGGCAAGTTCCCCGGTCACTTTATTCAGGTCTGAAATACAGGCAGAAGGTTGCGGTGTATAGTTACTGCCCCAGTATAGTATGCCGGTGGCTCCGTGGACAATAGCATTAAAAGCCATAAGCCGTGACTATTTATAGCCGGGATACAGGATCATGGTTGTGTCTCTGTCTTCTTCTTTTTTAAGCATTTCCCAGGCGAAAGCCTGTAAAACCATAAAAACCGGCATGGCATTATTCACTACCTTCTTCATTTTATCAACATATTCGCCCACCTGGCTGATATAGGGATTCAGCAGGTCCCCTTGCAAACCGTCCGGGTATAAAGCATAAGTGGGTTCTATACCATGCGGTATAACTGGATACACATCACAGGCAACAATATCTGTGGACCGGTTGTATTTGGCAAGCGTTGAAATAAGGTTTACAGGTCCATGATTTGTAATGACCGGGTGATGCGGGTCTTCTTTCTTAATCAGCCGGTACGTTTCAATTAATGGTTCTGGTTTAATACGCGGTTCTGCCGAATTCCAGGTAAAAGCAGGTTCATCTTCCATTTCCCAGCAAAGCAGTGATGGATGATTTTTAAACCTGTTAACCAATAGTGCTATCCGTTCCTTATCTGCACTTCTGTTGTCGCTTTTAATGGAACCGGTAACCATCCAGGTCATTAAGTGATGGGCGTGGGAAGAATCAAGTTCTGCCTTGTCAGCTTTAACCCTTGTATAGTTATACCCGTGTTTCGCCAGTTCCTCATAAGGCCGGTACGTTTTGGGGTGATGATATGAACCAATTATAAAGGTGCGTTTTCCATTAATTACCAGCATTCCATCATCATCATAGTAAAATCTTCCTTTTTCTACCGGTTGATCAATTATGATATTTGCGCTGTTGGTCCGGGGAAATGTATATTTATGAAAACCGCATCGTGCAGTTGCAGTCAGCTCAACTTTCACGTTGTAATCATCTAGCATGACTGAATAATACCCCGGTTCCGCCTTTTCATTTTCGTGTCTGAAAGAAGAGCGGTAACCGCCTGATGGTGAATTTGCCTGGCCGGGATACATTTTTATTTCACCGGTTGTTGGCATGAAGAGGACATCTCTGAACTCAGGCTCGCCGACACCTGAAAGATGTGTATGTGAAAATCCGATAATTGAAGAATCAGGATAATAATAACCCCCGCAGGATGCCTGTCCCACAAGACGGGTATCCGGACTCAGCTGTACCATTCCGAAAGGCAAACAGGCTCCGGGCCAGGTATGCCCGTCCCCGGCGGCACCAATGAACACATTAACAAATTCCGAGCAATCCTCTTTTCGTTCATTGCAGGCATATAAAGTAAATATCATCAGGATGAGAATAAAGAATCGGTAATTCTCCATTAGTTTCCTGCCGGATTTATTATTTTTCACTGCTCCTGTAGATTATTTTATCTTCTTAGTCCTTTTCTATTACCCATCCTGCGGAAAAGACGACATGTTTAATTGTCCTGTTTTTCTTCAGATGATATGAATACGTAATATGAACCAGTCCATTTTTCGCCTGAATCACAGAAGGATAGGAGAATGAACCTTCTCCCGCCTCTTTCTTTTCCAGATGCCGGGTGTGGTTCCATGTTTTTCCTTCGTCGGTAGAAATACTAACTGCCAGGCTGTGCCTTCCGTCTTCAATATCATTATATACGATCAGCCAGTTTCCGTCATTCAGTACGATGACCTCAACGCTAGTCCCCGGATTGGGCAGTGCAGTAGCTTCAGCAGCGCTCCATTCATATCCATCGTCATTTGAGCGGCTTGTCATAATTCTGCCCGGTTCATCACCATTATCGCGCATGAAGGCAACCAGAGTTCCATCCGTACGGTGAACAACACTGGGCTGGACATTCCCGCGGCCCACAATCGGTAATCCGGGTTTCCAGCTTTCGCCGCCGTCATCAGAAATGGCCATAATTGAAAGGTTATAACCATCAGAATATAATGGCAGTAATATTCTGCCATCCGGGAGTTGAATGGGATGAGTTCTTGTCATCCATCCGGTTTCTCTCTTTTTCGGATCCCTGGCAGCCTCATAGATCATTTTTTCATAGAGAGGAGCGTATTCAGCCCATGCAAGGCCAGGAGTACCGGATTCATGGAATTTATTTTTTATTGTTTCTGCAAATTCATCACCGGGTTTCAAAAGGATTATATCCTGCCATTCCCATTCCGGTTCACCGCTTTTCAGATAACTGGATGAAACCCTCGATTTCAATACAGAGGTTTCCCACCTGTTGGCCTGAACAACAATCCAGAAAAGATGCAGGCGATTATCTTTATCGATGAACAATACAGGATTGCAATCGGGGTGGCCCGGAGTATCTGCCATAATAAACGGCCTGCTCCATTCAGATCCTCCCTTTTTCAATCGTGCCCCCCTGATAAGCACATCGTTGGCAGAGCGTTCCCCGGAACCTTCAAACCAGCAGCACAACAAATCTCCATCCGGTAATTCAACAATGGAGCTGCTGTGAACATGCAGATCCTGGAACGGAAATACATATTCAGACTCAAATCGTGCTGTTTGATATTTTCCTGCCGGGTCCTGTGCTTTCATCGAAACCTGACACAAACTCAGTCCCATGATAAGGATAACAACCAGGATTGTCTTACGGACAGGTAGATTCATGATCGTGTTATATTGAGTTGTGATTATTTTGTGGGCATGTGAATTCATGATTAGCTTATTAATGATAATATCAAAATCTGTTATGAGCTCCGGGCATTCCGGAATGGATGTTAACTGAGATGGTTGTGATTATCATGATGATGACCAGGAGACCTGCTAGAATTATTCCCCAACGTTTCCAGGTTTCATCAGCTGTATCTCTCCCCGGGAAATCAACTGTCTTTCGCAGACTGAAATACCAGGCAGAAAAAATCAATATCATTATGAAAATGTATGAGGTCTCTGAATGCCCTGGAGTGAAAGGCCTGTAAAAAGTACCAAGTTTAATATAGCTGAAGAGGTTGTAGTGAAAAGCGGTGATCAGTAGAAGGGCAGGAATGCAGGACTTTAATGATCTGTCATTGCCGGTAGAACAATGTTTCCAGATTAAGATTGCCAAAAATGCAAAAATGAGCACCGTGACTCCCCCGTAAAAAAACTGCCGGCCGGCATAATGTTCAGCTTCAAAGATATTCAGGTTCCCGGCAAGCTTGATAAAATGCTCCGTTGTGAATCCGTTGAAATAATTGGTGGCAGGTATGAATAAAAACACAAATACGATGGCGATCCAATTTCCGGTCCGGGACGGTTTTACAGACTCCGGCCATTCGCGCGACAGAACAGCATAAACCATTCCCAGTCCACCAAAAAACCCAAGCGTAAATTCCATTACATTCCACCAGTTATATTGGATTTCAGCTGAACTTCCTGCCGTTTGTATGAAATTCCCGAAAGCAAAGCCAAAACCTGCTCCCAGGGCAGAATAAGCAGCTACCCGTAAAGCCCGTTTGAAATTATTCCGGTACAGGAACCAGCCCAGCGCAATAGCTGCTCCCAGGCATCCCGCCCAGAGCTCGGAGCGGGGAGGTGTCATCAAACATTCCATCTGGTAGATCAGGAAACCCCATACCAGGAATCCCCCGGCAAACATCTGCACAATAAGATTTGGCCATTTTGGTTTATTCTCTTCACTGGATTCAAGTCCAGCGCCAAACAAACCCCCGCCGATAAAACCATACAGTCCCCCGATCACGGCAAGCATTGCATAACCATAGAGTGCATTTGGGAATGAAACGGATCTGCAATATCCTATTACAATACCATAACTCATCATTCCTCCGACACCCCAGCCGATGGCTCCCAGGGCTGCCAGTGACGGTGCCCTGCGCGCCCAGTCTTTTCTGTTGGATACGAGTAATACGGCCAGAGCGCCCATGGCCCCTGCCCATGATGCACCCCATTCATGACCAAAATGGCCCCGCATTGCCCAGCCCAGGCCAAGCACTACTGCTACAAATAAAAAACTGATTTTTCTCGACATTTTCAATTATTTTTCTGAAGGCCAGACACCGTTTACCATTTCTCTGGCTTTTATTTTTGACGGATCAACAACAACATGTTTGATCAGTTTCCTGTTCCAGGTATAGGTAATATGAACTTTACCATCCCCGGTCTGAATTACCGCGGGATATGAATATTCTGCGTCTTCATCCTCATCGTATTCCAGAAGAGCTGCAGCCTTCCAATGCAGGCCATCCTCTGAAACTGCCATGTTCAGAATATTCCGGGAGCCCCATTTTTCACCGGGTTTACAGGCAATATGATTATAAACCAGGATATGCCTTCCGTCTTTCAGTGTTACTGCATCAAAACCGGAATTGGGATTTGGCAGTTCCGTGGCTTCGAGTTTATTCCAGGTACGTCCCTTATCGTGAGACCAGGAAGATAAAATAACATTATTCATGCTTCTGCATAATATCTGAACTTTCCCCTGAGGATACTTCAGGATGGTTGGTTGAATAACCGCTGTGTTTTTACCATCATTCAATGCTCCGGTCCGTTCCCATGTTGTTCCCATGTCAGGGGATATTTCCATATGAACCCTCCAGCCTTTATCTTCTGTACTTGAGGGACTCAGTAATATTCCGCCGGCAATTTCCACGGGTTTGTTTTTTATCGGGCCAAAAATATTTTCTGGTAACCTGACAGAGGGCGACCAAGAATTCCCGTTATCGACAGAAGTTATTACTTCACCCCACCACTCTGCCGGAGAGGGACCAACCTTGTAGAACAATTGTATCCCGGAACCTGTATTGAAAAGAACCGGATTCCAGGTTGGATACCGTTTTTTATCATGCTGTACTCCATTCGCCACCTCAACCGGAACAGTCCATTCCCCGTTTGAGAACCGGCTGAGCCAGATACCTACATCCGGGTCTTTTTCCTTTGTTCCGCCAAACCATGAAACCATTAAACCATCTTCATTCTCTGCAATTGTGGAAGCATGGCAACTGGGAAACGGAACATCATTGGCCTGAAATACAAATTCAGACAGAACGATAGCATCCGAACCTTTATCAGGTCCGTTTGAGAAAATGTGGTTTGAAATCAGCAGCATTATGAATATGCTTTTTAGAATTTTCATTAGTTCTACTTTACGACTTTAGTTTTTGTTTCCCACAAATCTTCATACCTGTAATACCTATCAATATCTTTTTGTCTATTATAATGCCTTATTTTCATCTGTTCCAGCCTTTTATCGTA
>SDBS01002816.1_pt1 | contig 17195 bp, 18 predicted proteins | sample 2277091 | NCBI WGS metagenome assembly SDBS01 (sample SAMN10404972, study PRJNA504765) | marine sediment metagenome | isolation source: marine sediment core GS10_PC15, 163 cmbsf | place: Arctic Ocean: Southern Knipovich Ridge | collected 2010 | reverse complement strand
AAAAAAAAAAAAAAAAAAAAAAAAGTAATGTATCGTATAACAATAAAAATGAAAAATTTTGAAAGTATTGTATTTTTTTGCTTCATAATCTTTGCTTATGCAGCAGTAGAAGCCGTAGTTGTAGATGAAGAGGTAGGAGCAACTCTTCTCTATGCTAATCAAGACATAAGAGATTTTTATGATCAAAGCAGAGAAACTGAAAAAATTTTAGAACATATTAGATCCTTTGCTACAGCTGATTCAGAATCAATGAGTGATCAATACCTACCACGAATAGGTACTGTACATTTAGGCCCAAGTCCTACTTTTGGACCGTTAAATGTGTTAATAGCTACAGGTACTGAACAAATTGTTGGTACGTTTGCTTTTGTTCTTTCTGAAGCTGGCGGTTTTCCAGCAGGAACTGTTTTGACAATCACAAGTGTGAGCAAGAGTCTAGATATTATCTACGAAACTTTTAATACTACTAATAGTATTATGGATTGTGTTGGAACTGATGCATATACTGTTTCTGGTAATAGAATATTCACACAGACAGCCTTTTTATCATGTGCTTGATAAATAAATATAATCCCCTCTTCTACTATTACAATGTCTATAATAAGAAATAAAATATCATTAATACCTATTCTTAAAAATCCTATAAATATTAATTTTATAATTCGAACTCTTTTATTTTTTTTTGTAATCGTAAACATGAGCTCAGCTAAGACAGATAAAATCGCAGCTGAAAAATATCCAAGACCCATTGTTGCAATAGTTGGATCACGTACATTTAAGAATTATGAGTACATGAAGACAAGTCTTGTAAATCATGAAATAGGAACTATCGTCTCTGGAGGATGTCGTGGTGCAGATCTTCTAGCTGAACGTTTTGCAAAAGAAAACAACATTCCAAAAATTGTTCTCAAACCGAACTGGAAAAATGGAAGAGGTGCTGCCTTAACCAGAAATACGGATCTTATTTTAAAATCAGAATACGTGATTGCATTTTGGGATGGAAAAAGTCCTGGGACACGTGATAGTATTACCAAAGCTCGAAAGTCAAATAAGAAAGTTTATATTTATGATTTGTAACACAAATACTGTGAAGTTGGAGGCTTTTATTTTAATCTCAAAAGTTTACATTTCTTATTGTTGTTGTGCAGATTTATCACCATAATCTGTTTATATTTTATTTCATTATTATTATTAATTCTTTCTTCTACTTCTTTCCCCATAAAAGTTATTCCACCACCACCACCACCATCGCCATCACTTTTTTTTTTGTGTGTTTCCGATAACATTTTGCGTTCTATTCTGGACGCAGAAAAAATGTCTCTCGGCTCTTTTTTTTTGAAGAGGAAATTTTCCACAGTGGGAAGGTACTTTGTAATCTTGTCAACTTTCCGTTGGAACCAAGGATTATTCAGTAGATTGAAACGACCTTGAGTAAATTCGCGTACAACTTCTTGGAAAGATTCTACTGGAATGATTTTATCTCCTCCCTCATAAAATACAAAACTGTAGTCTTCTTCTTTGAAACCGATGTTGTTTAAATTAGCATGTAAATCTACGTAATCTCTTTGGTGATTTAATTTATACAATGCTTCTAGAATGTTGATCAGGAATTTGTGTCCATCCAATTTGGGTTCCTCTTTCTTTCTCGATTGCAAAAACTTTTCAAGAGGGATATAATCTTCTATAAATATCGTTGTTATTATTAACTCATCTTCATTTTCATATGCGATCTTTGGCACCAATCCTGTATGAGCATAATCTTGCATGAATTGAAGTCCAATATCATAAGTCTTTTGTTCAGAAAATAGTTTTGAGACAAATTTTCCGTGTCTTACCACTCGATTTTTTATTTTTATTTTCTTTTTCACTTCTTTTCCTTCCTCGTCCTCGAACTCCTCCAACAAATCCTTTCTCAAGTTTTTAATTATAAGCATGATTTGTTCAGTTGTTAAAATTTTAGTCTCCTCCGGAAATTTCCTGAAATAACTCTCCACAATCGCATTGGCAAGTCCATTACTGCTTATTTTGAACTCTCTTTGAATCCACTCCACAATAACTGCTCTCAATACATTGGGATTAGACAATACCTGCGCTAGATTGTTTAGAAATTTAATCAAAGCTATAATTGATATTTTTCCAAGGATCATTTTTTGCAAAGTCTCTGGAATTCTCGAAAAAACATTGAATGCATTAGTAGTTGCGGTTGCAAGCTCTTCAGTTAATACTTGTTCTTTTTCTTCTTTTTCATCCAGCTGCGGCAATGAAACTTCCTTCTTCAACTTTTTCTCAGACGATTGTGGTGGTGGTGACGATCTTGAGGAAGGAGGAGGAGAACGACTTCTTTCACGTTTCATACCAACATCCAACTGATTTTTGTTTTCTAGTATATCTTCTTCTTCTTCTTCTTCTTTCAACATAATCGCTACTGTAGTGGGAGAAAAATGAGAAGTATATATATATATATATATGTCGTTATTGTGTAAGCTGCAAAGAATGTACTCATTTTTACTATTTTAGGATTAATTGTACATAAAAATATTAATAAGTGAATAAAAGAGAATGGAATTTATTGAACAGAAGTAGTGGTGGTGGTGATTATAAATACTAGCTCTACTGCTGCTACTACTGTAATATATATATATATATATATATATATATCATTTCTAAACGTCGTGAATCTGCAGTCGTCAGGTTTGAAAGTAAACAATGAATAAAGTAGAACAAACCTTTTTAATTTACGAAGATTATGGAGACAAGAAATTAGTGTTTATTTCCAATAAAATGAAGAAGGTGGGATTTTGGTTACTTGCCAATCACACAGAAAATAGTGTATTAATGTTGCGACTGGTAGAAATACGAGGGAGGGTAGCATTAAGATACGATATCGATATGGATGAGTATGGACGAGTTAGCATATGTGGATATTGATTTCCCTAACTACTCGATTTCTATAATTATTTCTTCAGAATCATCGGGTTGAAAGAAGGTTTGTTTAGTATCAGCATCATAACGATAAATATTAAGTCTAGAATTGATGCCAACGTTGTCAGACATTGTAACATTATCAAAAAATGAGAAAGTGTTACTGCTGGTAATTAGTGTTAATCTTTCTAGATTATAAAATATATTGTTTGTGATCTTGTAAGATTCACAACCTACTACTTTAAATAATAAAGGAACTGCAAAATTGTTGAAAGTACATCTATCGAACACAACTTTCTTGGATTTGATTTCATCAATAAAAAGATTTTTTTCATTGTTTCCTGTACCATCGAATATTACATTGTAGAATTCTACACTTTCTGGACATTTCAATTGGTGACCTACTCCTGTGATCAAAAGCGGAGCAAGTGCAACAATTTTTATCGAATTCACTTCTGGAAATATAAGAGGACCTTCCCAGATACTGCTTCCTGTGACAAAAATGCTGAGAGTTTCATTTTTTTCATCTAGATGTACATTGTCCCCTTTTATTTTAACAAAAAAATCGCTCGATTCGTTGTTGTTTATCGGTTTAGCAATTGTGCAGCAGCATAAACAGATCCAAAGCAGTATATTTGAAGAAGCGAATAAATTTGAGAAATTCATAATAATTATGTATGGGCTACAAAAAAAAAAAGGTGTTTATACAATTAATATTTTGTATAAAATCTGATATGTATGTATGTGTGTGTATATACATATACACTACAACAATAATTCATTTATATTTATTTTTCCATATTTAGTATATAATTCGAGAGATTGCAATATACAAAATATCTCTATATATGTACATAAATATATATCCACTGATACATAAATATTATCATCACTGTTATTCTGGTTGTTGTTGTTCTGGTTGTTGTTGTTGTTGTCCAGCTTTTTTTGTTATTGGCAGAAGCAACTATTATTGAGACCTAGCACCTTAGATATATAATCTGGTATTTGGAAGCTTATCTAATCTGAAAAATTCATGGGGAAAGAACAACAAAATAGTGATACAAATAACAATGGCAGTTATAGCGACGGTGTTAAAGTTGTCAATTGTAAGCAGAAACAGAAAATATTTGTGAAACAGGTCCGTTTAAAAATTGATAACAAAAATCGTGAGAATGTCGATTGCAATGGGTTTCTGGATAAAATATTGAGCGAAATGGCTGTGAATCAAATAACTCTCGATCGAAACAACAACAACAACAGATCCGCCGCCGCCACCATGGAATCTCGATTATTCAAACAACGAGATTCTGAAGCACGTTCAGGTAGTGGTGGAGCTGGTGCTCATCTCATGTATAATAATTCTGTTACTCGAGCGGTTCAGCAAAGACTAGAACAAGAATTTCACAATATCAAGCCTACAGGCCGTGCGAATGAGGAATTGAGTGACCAACAGAGGAATGAGTTGCTTGACCTGTTCAAAATTAAGAGGAAGATGAAACTGTGAGAAGAAGAAGAATAAGAACAGATAAAAAAAAAATGATGACGGCACACACACACACACATACATACGCATATATACACGCACGCACGCACGCACGCACGCAGGAACAAAATAAGAGAAAAAAAAGTAGAAATGTATATATATATATAGAGATTGTGTATATATATAAACCTCCCTGATTCTGTTGTAAGCATATATATGTAACATAATAAATCCGTCACTTTAATTTATAAATTCTCTCTCTCAGACCCGTAGACACTCACACACACACACACACATATATATAAATATATATATATACATACACATTTTTTATCTCTTTTCTTTTTCTTTTTTTGAATAATGAGCAATCGAAAGAATCGACCGAATAAGCAAAATCGTATTTCTTCCTCCTCCTCCTCTTTACACATGCGCAGCAAAGATCTGCGAACAAAGAAGAAGAAAAATAAGAAATGTGCAAAGAATGAAGATAGGTATGATTTCGACAGTAATATCTCCTCCTCCTGCTGCTCCAGTGATGATAATGATAATGATAATAATAATAATGAGAATGAATTATCTGATGATGATGGAGCAGTTCCTAATAATTCACCTAGTGTTGGTCTTAGTGACTATGGTTCTAGTAATGATTCCTCCTCCTCTTCCACTTCCTCCCCTTTTTTATCCACTAATGATAATGATGAACCTGTGAATAAAAAAGGTTATTCCCATTCGAAAGAATTATCAAATGTAATAAATCCTAAAACTAGAAAAAAAATGGTCAATAAGCAACGTCGAAAACATAAAAAAAGATACAGAGACATTGAAAAGTTGAAACGAATGCAACAGCAGGAAAATGAAGAGGATGAATTAGACTGTGAGCTTTCACCACCACCATCATTGAAAAAACGTAGGAAGAATAATAATAAGAAATCACCACATGTGAACAACAACGGTGTCAATAATAACAACAGCAGCAGCAGCAGCACTAGTAGTAGTAACCGTTTTCATAGAAAGGATAATGGTTATGGTGGAAGAGGAGGAGGAAATAATTTGGTTAGAAGTCGAGAAATAAATTTGTCAGGAACAGATGATTCTGAGAATAGTGATGCCGGTTTCGATTCCGATGATATGGAACGAAGGTATCTAGAGAAGGGCCATAATTTGGCAGCACCGAGATTGATGGAATTCGTCGGCAATGAAATGAAGGGATTGTCAAAAAAAGAGATACAGCGTAGGGTATCTAGAATGGTCATTAATATGGTAGATGGTATAGACGAGAAGGAGGATAGTAAAATGTGGAAAAAACGAGGTGATCAAAGATTTCTGCAAAAGGCATCCAACACACATGAACCGTACGTGCCAGCGATTTTCGATTCAGAATGGAAGCCCTGTGTGGCAAAGGAGATTGGTCAAGTATTTCAAGGTATTAACTGTTATTTTTTATTCTATATTTGTAATATTTACAAAATATTTGGATGTGTGTTAGTATATATATAAAAGTTGTAAAAATGCATATCATATCATATGAAGTATTAGACTTTTTTTTTATGCTGAATGAATGGATGGAGATTGGTATTCAGGAAAATTCACTCAGCGCGCATTGTCAGTCTCGGGATCTACAGTTTGACACTGGGCAAACATTGGAAGAATTCCAGTTAAACGGACGCCCGGTGGCCATCGATTCTACAATTTGCGAGAATATTCTAAATCGCTCCCCGTCCCAGACCCGGATATTGAAGCCTTCTTATCAAAAACAACACCTAATCCGGACCCGCATCCTCAATCAAATTGTCGCATCTTGTACGCCCGTGTCTCCACGCACCATCAATCCGCCGCCGCCCTTGACAACCAAAAAAAGAGGTTACATGAAGAAGCTAGAAACAAAGGATGGTCTTCTGAAAACACAATCATCTACTCGGACATCGGATCCGGTCTCAACTTCAAACGGAAGCAAATTCTTCGCATGGTGGACAAAGTGCTCCAAGGAGGTGTCAGCGAAATTATGGTTACCCACAAAGACCGATTATGCAGATTCGGATACGACTTCCTCGACCACTTGTTCCAGTCGCATGGTACGTCCATCACCGTGCTGCATAACGGAAGTGACTCCGAACAAGGAGAACTTTCAGACGACGTTCTGGCCATCATTACCCATTTTTCCGCCGTACACAACGGAAAAAAAAGATACTCCTCTCACCTCAGAACCTCCACCACCTCCAAAGAAGAAGTCTCGTCTGATGGACAAAAAGCTAATGAATCCCAAAGCTCTGAAAGTTCGCCTCCTTCCTCCAAAACATGTAAAAGAAAAATGGAAGAAGTGGATCGGATCCGCAAGAAACACTTATAACTCGGCGCTTTACCTCTGGAAGCAAGCAACCTCCAACCATCAAAAAGTCCAACAGCAACAAATCAAAACAAGTGTAACAAAAAAAGAAAATATTGAAGCCGATGGTAAACAATGGCTCACTGAAACTCCGTATTCCATCAGGGGAAACTCTGTCAACCAGCTGTGGAAGAATATAACCGCGGCTTTTCAAGCAAGAAAAAAGAAGAAGAAAGAATCCTGTAAGAAATCCTTTATTAAGATGAAATATTTAAGAAAAAACAAATTCTCAAAAGAATCTGTGACTATAGAAACCACAAAAATCGATTTCCAGATCAAATATTCGCATGTTAAAATATTTGATAGTGTAGTTCCACTTCGTGATTCTACTCAAGTAAAAGATTTTTTGTCTGCTCTTGTTAAACGGAGTGAAAGGATTCCTAAAACACTCAACCCAACTGGTTTAAGGTATAACAAAGATTGCAGACTAATGTTGGATAGGCGTACTCAACGCTGGTATTTGATTGTTACATACGATGACGGTGAATTAGTTTTACCCAGACAGATTAAAAGACAACAACAGCTCATCATCAACAATAATAATAATCAAGTTCAAAGAAAGCAGTGGGTTGCAATAGACTCTGGCGTAAGAGTCAAATCTACATTTTACAGCCCAGAGGGTATTGCTGGAGAAATAGATTCCTGTTTTAAAGATGATATATCTTCATTGGCCAAAAAGTATACAGAAGCACAAAATAAATGGGTAGAATCCCGTGTTCAACGTGGTAAATCAAAACAGAAAACCAAAGCCAGACAAACAATGGCAAGGATACACTCTAAAATAGAAGGTTTGCGTAGAATACATCATTATACAGCGATCAACTACCTAATGGATAATTATCAAAATGTGCTGCTTCCAGATTTTAAAGTGAGTGAGATGACACATAAAAAGAATCCAAATAATGGGAGAAAGCGTAAAATTTCTAAATGCACAGTCAAAGATATCATGACATATGGTCACTACCAATTTAAAAATAGACTTCTAGACAGGGGCGGATTGGATAAGAGGGTTTTTATATGTAAGGAAAACCATACTACCAAAACATGTGGAGTGTGTTTTACTCAAAATCCTAACGTAGGAAGCAGCAAATTATTCAAATGTACTAATCCGAAATGCGGATTGATAGCAGACCGGGATCTTCATGCAGCTAGGAATATTCTTCTGAAACATACCATCCCTCCATCAGCTTAATTGTTTTATGTATATAAAAAGGGGGTTCATGGTGTACTCCTCCTCCTTCAAAAAAATCATATATGTGTAATTTATATTTCATGTTTTAATGTTGTATTTGTTGCATTTATACTGATAAAATCACCAGGTATAGGTTATCCTGATCAGGGAGAGTGTTGGGCTTGTGAACGGTCTGCTGTAAATACGGTCAAGTGTAATTCCTCAGCTTTCTTTGAACTTGAATTGTTATATAAACAAAATATGGGAAAGCCACCGATTAATCTGGCAAAGATTTTATATGATTATTATGAAAAGAATATTCGTGGCCCCGCTAATCTGAATTTGCGTGAAGGTCAGACATTGATGCCAGAATGGCAGAAGAAAGATATTTTTGAGCACTTTAGCAGCCACACGAATGATCCAGAAACAAGATTGGCACAGGCGGCTCATATGACGAATAGAATCCAGAGAGATATATATCGCTATGGAATGTGGGAAGCTAATGTCACAGATCCTTCCATAACAAAGCCTAGTGACCGTGGCATCGATAATTGGGTTAAGATAGGGAATTATCAATTGAGATTGTACAATAGTGACACCACCAACATGATGTTGTCAGTAAGAACCGGAACCAGTAACGCCCCTCAGCCAGTTTCTGATTTCATAGATCGACACAAGCCAAGTTATGGTGGAGAACACCCTTTTATGTTGACTCATTGTAGTATATAAAAAAAAAAGAATAAAAAAAAGTTTTTGTCAAGATTATTATTATAAGCGTGTCGATAAACAAGTTATTTTGATCCAGCTGTGTATATATATATTCAATCACGGAAGTCAGTAATATATTTATGTTTGCCGATATTTTTTCTACAACAATAAATATTAATAATGGCAACAGCATCAAGCTATCGACTTCCCCGCTCCACGCCGCCAACAATTCCAACAGGAATTGGCGCGATTCCAAGAAAAATGGATACTTCCATTATTGGAAATGGCTGGAATTTACCTAGCTCTTCACAGCCGGTAAAAACTCCTCCAGGGGCAGATAGCACAAGTGATCCTGATATCATTGCAATCTATCCATTGCAGGCGCAGTTAGAAGACCGCACTAATCTGCGACAGGGTCAAATGGTTTTTATAAATAAAAATGAATTAGCCCGGAATGACGCTAACTTAGCTAATTACGATGTTAGGAATCTGGCAGATTTGAATAGGGGTCTCAAGTTAGGATTTGCAAGAGCTCAGCATCAAATCGATCGAATTCTTAATCCGAATTCCGGAGTCAGTTTAACACCACAAGATAGGCTTAGACGTGATCAGCTGAGAGATTTGTTATATAACACAAATGAGCGGCATTGGAATGGACACAGTTTTTTCTCCAATCGTATGGATTATGACCCAGCACATGAAATACAAAGGTACATGACTTTAGACTCGATAATGACTGAATGGAGATTTCTGGGAAATTATTTGGTCGACAGTGACCAGTACAAGTATCAAGGAAACCTGCTCACAGGTAAAAATATGGTAATAACAGTACTACTGGCTGGAGATGAAACAATGGAGGATCTTTGGGGAGAAAAGGCGGTTCAAAACTCTGGGCTATACTTTATAGTGAAGCGGAAGTATGATATGGAACGAAAAGCCTATGGAGCATTCCAAGTGTTTCCATACGCGTCTGTAAACGATGCGTACGGAATTATTCCAAATAGTGCTTATCAGTACGAAGATGATTCAAAAACCAAACAATATGGGGCTATAATAGAAGTGGGAATGTTAATAGACGTACCTAAAGGACACACTGACGAACGCAGTCGACTAATAGAAGCTGGATTATTAAATCCAACAGGTACTTTAACCATGGCTGAAAATTACAGAAATGTAAAAAAGATAAGAATAGCTTTGTCAAAGAATTATTTTCCTACCACTTCTAGAGTTATTAATGCTTAATACACAGATATATATTAAAGACAAAAAAAAAATTGAAATTTAAATTTAAATAAAATATAATAATATATACATATTACATATATATAGATATATACAGATTATCTTCCGTACATATGTTTTTTTTTTTTTTCTTGTAATAAAAAAAAAAATACTATGTACATACGGAGAAGAATATTTTTTTACTTTGCTTTGCTTATATTATTATTAGCATAATTTGGTGTGCAATTTCAGAGAGAGAGAGATATAGAGGAGATGCATAACGGAAATCCGGTGATCATATTGACAGGTCCGCATGCAAAGTGTTTCGGATTGAAAAGAACGCAGGAATACCAATGCGATGATGTTGTTTCTGCTGTTAGCAAGCGTCTATCTAAAAAAATAGAAAAGCAAAAAACATTAAAAGTGTTAAGATTCATAAATAATGCGAAATTAAGAAAAGAAATTGATTACAACAGATCTCCAGCTAGAAAATCATTGTACAGGAAGCGAATAAGGAGAAAAGTTAATGAATTGTTGAACTCTGGTGAAAGAATCATATTGATTGATATTCACTCATTTCCTCCACGTGCTTCTCATAGAACTGCCGATTCATATCTCTATTTTATTGACGGTAGTCTTCCTTTTCAGAGAGAAACAGTTGCATTGGCTAATTATTTGAAGAACAATTCCCAATTTAGTTTTTGGATTTTTCATGGAGAAAAAAATGATATACAGGACGAATTTGTTGGAAAAGAAATTCCTACAATCTTAATTGAATTCAATGAAGAATTGTTTAAGGATATTAATGTAAAAGAACATAATCATTCGATGAATGAAAATATAAGGTTTCATAATGCTGATCATCTACTTGATCTCATAGTGGAATACTTGTTACTGAAAATGAATTCGCTTGACAAAATGGGGAGGAAAAAAAATTAATTTTATCTCTTAAGTGTTGTACAATTTATTAAAATATAAATGATTATTATATTTTTTTAATTAGGTGAAAATTTTCAGGTTTTCCACTCTCTAAATTTAAAACTTTAATCATACGCTGTTCAATTATAATCGGATTAAATTCCGTTCCCATTTCTTCTTCTTCTAGGTAGAGTTTCACTGACCGAGATCCGGAATTTTTCAGAAGTTTCACTACTCCCTCATGTTTATTTTCAATCGCTTTTCTGATTGCATAATTGTTTTGAGCTGCCGGATCCACTCTAACATCCGCTAAAAGTAATTTTACCACTTCTTCATGTCCCCTTTCGCTTGCCCACCGGATTGCGGCATTAGCGTTAATAGCCGGATTAGCACGTCCATCATCCAAAAGTAGTTTCACCACTTTCGAGTATCCAGCTCTACTTGCACGCTTGATTGATGAACTAAAATCAGCTCTCGGATTCGCACGTCCATCTTTTAGAAGTAATTCTACTACTTTATCATGACCTTTGTCACTGGCTACTCTGATTGATTGATTATCCCAATCATTTGGATCTGCTCGTCCATCTTTCAAGAGTAATTCTACTACCTTATCAAATCCAGCTCCACTGGCTTCTCTGATTGATTCACTATCTTTAGCCCTTGGATCCGAACGTCCATCTTTTAATAGTAATACTACAACTTCTTCATACCCGTCAGCACTTGCTATTATAAGTGGACTGCTTTCATTAACGGTAGGATCAATTCGATTGTCACCACTTCCGTAATCCAAAAGTAGTTTCGTTATTTCAGGATATCCTTTTATACTTGCCCATTCAATTACAGGTGGCCTTTTATTATTTACATCAACACGTCCATCTTTCAAGAGTAAACCCATTATTTCTCCACTTTTATTATAAGACATTGCAATATTTACTGAAGTACTATAATGTGCAGTTGGATCTGCGTGTCCATCTTCTAAAAATAGTTTCACTGCTTCGACATGTCCGTATTCAATCGCGGTAAGTAGGTAGGAATTTAAAATGAGTTCATCTACTTCCCAGAAATCCTTTTTCAGGAGTATTTTAATTATAATATTATATCCATATCTTGCTGCTCTTCGCATCAATAGAAGATACATCGACTTTTTAGTATCTTTCCATTCCATTCTCCGCTTAAAAATAGTCCAAAAATTTACTTCAAATATTGCCTTCAAGTAATCAGATAAGGAATTTTCAATAAATTTTGTCAGGTTGTAGAGTGTGTCAATCTTAACAAAAATTTTAACCCAAATTTCAGCAGGAAGCTTCCTAAACTCCGAAACATCTCTTTCTTCTTCTGTGATGGCAGATGCTGTCTCTCGAAGAAGATTTAATTTCTGCTTTTTAGTATAAGGTAGTCCTGTTCGTGCACTACCACTATGTTCTCTTTTAGCCGAAATTTTCGATTGTGACGATTGGTGAAGAACTTCTTCTTCTTCTTCTTCTTCTTCAATAACTTTTTTGATAGCTTTCAAAACTGATTCTATCGTGATTTCGTCTAATAATTTATCTCGTTTTTCATTCATTATTCTTTCCCTCCCCATTTGAATATATATATATATAAACTGGGGTTATTTTAAGAAAATCTGCTTTATATATATATATACATATGTATGAAGCTTAAATTATGGGTATTTTTTTTAATCTTAATCGGTAATGATTAATTATTTCAATATCTTTTTAAGAAATAAAATGTGTTTTCAAAAAAAAAAAAAGCTCGATAATATATATATTTGTATACATACATACATACAAATATACATTGAAGTTGGAATTGTGTGGGTGGGAGTGAGACAGGGAAAGAGAGAGAGAGAGATGGTGGCGAAGATGCTGTATCTCATTAAGGATCGAAATTTTCTACGTCATCGATAAATCCTTCGTATAGTTGATCTGAGATTTTTTTTCCAATTCCAAAAACTTTATTTTTGATGGATTTAGGACCATTTCCATCTAGATTTCTATAAAATTCTCTAAAGGTGGGAAATATTTCCTTGATTAACATAGCTTTTTCAAGGGCGACACCAGGAATGCATTGGAGAACATCAAGATATATACCAGGTCTGTCTTTCTTCTTACGAACGGTACGGTTTAAGAGGCAATCATATGGAATTCCTTTCAGTGGTATATTGTTATTAAGACAATATTTTTCATGCAGACACGAGATAATTTTGTTTAATACTTTCGCAAATTGGATATCTCCGTATACGTGTATCGTGGAGAATCGGCCATCACCATTGATGTTTATCCGAACCTCGGCACTGCTTACCATTAAAGTACCTTGATATGGATTTTTGAGATTTTGACTCCAGTTTTTATCGGTTTCTACCATCAAGTAAAACACATGACAACATTCTGTATCTTTCATCCGTTGAAATTGTTCTCTGTATCGACCGTCAATAATACTGCTGTACATGTCTTGCAAAGTCTTTCGCTCGATAATCGCTACTACATTACCGTCGCTTATGCGCCTAACAAAGAAATCGCCCACGGGTAAATCCACGACATTTATTGATACACATACCGGTTTTAACAAACTTGAAGCGCTTCCAACCGCATTTTCGTTAGTATCCATCTCAACTCTATATAGAGTTGAGTAGAAGGAATCGGTGGTATCAACTACTTTTTTACTGGTACTCCTCCTTCTTTTTCCTTCTTCTTCTTCTTCTTCCTTCTTCTTCTTCGCTGGTTTCTTCTTCCTCTTCTTCTTTTCATCCTTCTTCTTCTCCAAATTTTTTTCCGCCTTTCGTTTCCTCAGTTTTTCTGACATAGCACTTTTTAAAATGGATAGTGGCAATTTTTATATAGTGGATGTAAAATGAGATTAACTTATTCGGTTTGTACGTGTGGGTTTATCTGTGTCTGTGTGTCTGTGTGTGTGTGTGTGAATTAAAATAAATACAGAAATTGAAGAAGAAGAAGAAGAAGAGATTATATACATATATAGATTTCTTTTTTTAAACACCAACACCAACAACAACTAGAGTGTGTGTGTGTGTGTGTGTGTGTGTGTACATACATACGCGTTTCTTTGTGTGCATATACATTTCCTGCTTGTTTTTTATCAACACACATTTTACTATTTTTTTTTATTTGTATTTTTGTAGCGTAAATAAGTTTGTGTCTCACTATATAAATATATCCACTTAAATAATAAAAAGATAACAATGGAACGACTAGCTTATGAAGATTCAAAAAGCTGCATCCAGACGGAACCATGTGATCCGGATCTGGATCCGGAAACTGTAAATAATTTAAAATTTTTAACTCAAAATGAACAAGATTACTTCTTGCGAATGATGCACGGTGCTGGTTCAGTGGCAGCATTGGTTCATTTGAATTCGGAGGATAGCAGTGATAGTATCGGAAATAAAATGAGTGAGGGGAATTCTTGCGTATTTCATTTCGGTGCGGAGGTGAGTCCAGAAATATTTCCCAAGAGAATGTTTGGATACATAGTCGCGGTCAAGTTACAAGGCAGAAATATTAAGAAGAGTGCTATCAGAGGAGCACAAGAAAAATTGGGAGTGTTTTTGGACTCCAGTCGCTCTGAAAAAATGGATGTGTTAAGTGTGCTCGGTGGTGGAAGCAGCGTAAAAGGTAATAAGGAAGTCATAGGAGATTCTGCAAGGTGGACAGCATCGTTATTATCAGCGCCCTGTAATTGGGTTGGTTTTCGCTACCGAAAGCTTAAGGATGGCAGTAAACAGTATTGGTTAGTAGCTCATATATGCTGTGATAGTATTTCTGAAAGTTTCCACCAGTGGATTCGCAATCTTGCTGCAGCATCTGAAAGAAATAGTGTATCATTACAGAAAGTCTATGAATCTACCGCCTACAGCGCATTGTCCAGTTTGGCTCGTCGGCACTGCTGTAGATTGATGTATGATGTTGCACAGGTGCTCGACTTGCGAGTTGATAATATGGATGATTTGTTGGCTTTCAAAGATGATCCCAGAGAAGACACTCCTAAACAAGTAGTTCCAGATATGGTCACTCAGTACAACTATTTAGTTACTAATCAATTGCAAGGAAAACCGGTGATTATGCTGTTAAATAAAACCACTAATATAAGAAATACTAAAGGAATGCTTTTCATGACACAACCACTTTCCCCAATGATGATGTATGACTGGAGTTGCAACCATCAGAAGAATAAATACGACAAATGCACCCATGATAATTTTTCTTTGCATACAGCACCGGTCTGTCTTGGACGTCACAAACATAAGAGTCATTACTATCCTTCTTCTTCTTCTTCACAGCAACAACAACAACAACAACAAGGAGCTAAGAAGAAGAAAACAAAACAGCAACAACAACAGCACGGTGTGGTGATTCTTGACCGCGCCAGGAAATGGTACTATTGGAAAGGAAAACAAGCAGGTAGCGAAATACCAACGAGAATTCTAGATACCAGTTACAAACCATTCACTGAGAAAAAGAAGGAAATATTGATGCGTTCAATGGGATTGCCTGAACCATATGAACTCCATCCAATTATGACCGTTATTTCATCTTGATCTGTATATTTTGACTATAGTTACAATAAAATGGTTTATCATAAAAATTTATAATTGTAGGATAGTGCGTGCGTGCGTGTCTGTCTGTCTGTCTGCCAGTCCGCTATTTTATTCTTCTTCTTTATTATTAGTACTGCTGCTGCTACTGTTGCTGTTGATGCTGACGCTATTGGAGTCGCTTTAATTGAACAACAACAAATGAATAATAATAATAATAATCGTAATATTATACAACAACAACATCAACAAGAACAACAACAACAACAACAACAATCGAATGGAATTAAGGGCGTAATCATAAAAGTAGGTCCTGGTTTTAAAAAGAGTACTTTTTTGGATGATAGACATATAGGACGTAATGACATCGGCACTTTCGTGGTGAGTTATGCCCAACTAAAATACAAAGATCACAAGAATTCACCACTAAACTGTGCAACTCTTAAAAAGTATTCAAGGGATCTGATCACTTGTTTATGTCTAAAATTTTATGATAAACAAAAATTCACAGACTTCGAACTTGATACTATGACACAGAATGTGTGGTTGAAAATGTCCAGAATAAACAGTGTCCGTGGTTTCATATTCAAAACTGTGATGTTGACTATTAACTGGATATCTAATCGCTGCACTTATATGGAACCGATTCATTCACTCATTTTCATCTCTTGTTTTCAATTCCTGATCTTCATGGAAGATCAGATCACCAAAGGAGGAGATAAACAATGCATAATTACTTCTGCATACGTTTTCATTCGTGAAGTGTATGTTCATTTGAACGGTGGATTCATCATCAATGAAGCAGAATCTAAAGTCATTATAGATGGACTGAATGTACAGCTTGGTACTTGTAGTAATAACATCGAGTATGTACAGGTAGTTGGGGTGGTATGTGCTCAGATTTTGATTGTAATGTACGAAAATTTTGTTGTTAAAATTATGGATCCCGCTCGACTAGCTTTAAAACATGTCATTAAAAGAATTACCAAAGAAATACCATTGACATGCCCCATGCATGTTGTGAAGGGTGAAAAACATGATTGTAAATTCAAGAAAAAGAGACTCTCATTTTTCACAATTAGAAAAATTGGGTTTCTGGATATCTTGACCACCTTTACACGAGATACGATCCAAAAAATCGGACAGCCGCGTGTTCATAAAATGGAAGAGATGGAACGCTCTGAAAATCTAAGAAAATTCGAAAGGCTTATCCAGAACAATAATGTTGCTGCTGCTGCTGCTCCTGCTGTTTCACATATCAATTCTAATATTAATTCTCAAAAATTATTGAACAACAAGGAGAAGCTACAAACGATAGATCTTGGCTCATTGATGAAAAAAGAAACTGAAAAAAATCTTGTCCCAACTCTCAATATACGTTCTGTAACACAGGATCATAGTGTTTATCCAAGCTCAATGAGCAGTAGAGAAAATGATGTAAAACGCAGATTGAAACGCAAATCTCTCTTTCGTGATGATAATAATTCGTTTTTTGATAAGAACAGTTCAATGGAGCTTCAACGAAGATTTAATTTTATGGAAAATAAATCGACCGATAAACAAACAAGGTTGAAAGAAGTTAAATCAGTCGTATTGTTTCTTGATGAAAAATTCCCTTCAACGAATGAAAATGAAAATGAAAATGAAAGTGAAAATGAAAATAAAAATAAAAATGGTATTAGATTCATTCTTTTTCTTTTTTTTTTTTTCTTGTTTATGAGAGTTCTGGTGTATTTTCAATCTGGATTTAATGTAGAGAAAAATATAATATGTGCATATATATATATATATAAAAATTGGTGAAATAATGGTTTTTTTTTTTTTTTTTTTTTTT
>SDBS01002815.1_pt1 | contig 17197 bp, 17 predicted proteins | sample 2277091 | NCBI WGS metagenome assembly SDBS01 (sample SAMN10404972, study PRJNA504765) | marine sediment metagenome | isolation source: marine sediment core GS10_PC15, 163 cmbsf | place: Arctic Ocean: Southern Knipovich Ridge | collected 2010 | reverse complement strand
TCAGGCGATACGTGAAATACCAAGAGCAGCGAGAAAGACAAGAGGAGAAAGAGCAGAAGGAATTTGGCCTCTTTTAGAGGCTGAGCCGTCAAAGCCACCTGCTCTGCAGGTGGTAGTTTACTGTTGATGTATAACTCTATCAATCACTTAAACGAAAAGAGTTGTATTAGTTTGCTTGAGGATCAAAGAGCCCGACAAGTTTATTCAAAGCTTTTTGCCAAAATAGCCTCTGGTATGAAATCTAAGGGACAATTGATAGTTGAAGATGTATCTCGCGATAATTTTTGGCCCCTGATCGGACGGCAGAATCCTTTTGGAAAAGAAATTGAGTGGCACAAACACCAGTCTCCTGAGATGTGGCTATCTCTATTGGGACCTGTTGGATTTTCAAAAACCAGTTTATCTTGGTACAGATTCTTTCCCCTACGGCATTTTGGAGTGCTTTTAGCTAATAGGTTTGTTCAGTATTTTATTTTGAGTCATTTTCGGCTTTTGATGAACTATAAATGAGAAATGAACGAGGATTGCCTATATTGGGACATATCTTTCCTTCCTGTTGTCCCGTTACCGATTAGCTACTCAGTTTGGATTATGTTATGAAATATTTGTTATGAAGAAATTTGTGATATGAGGATTCTTTTAGTTATTGATAGTTTCGGCTCTGGTGGCGCGCAACGTCAAATGGTGAATTTAGCACAAGCTATGTTAATGCGCGGGCATCATATTGATTTTTTCATATATTATCCAGAATTTAACCATTTTCTCCAAATTGTTCAAAAATATAATATCACCATTCACAAATGCGATAAAAGGTATAATTCAAATTTGAAAATAGTAGGTGAATTACGGCGGCATATAAAGGAGGGAAAATATGATATAATTTTATCGTATCTGAATACTCCAAATTTTTATTCTGAACTTGCGAATATAGGGCAGGGTCAGTCAAAATTAGTTATTTCGGAAAGATCTAGTCATATAGGAGATCGTTCTCGGTTTGGGGCCTGGTTCAGGAGACAGTTTCATCGATTTGCTGACCATATTGTGGTGAATTCACATGCTCACCAAGAATGGTTGGAGAATGATTTTAAATGCTTGCGAGGTAAAATCTCAACTATTTATAACGGCTTGGATTTAAATGAGTTTTCTCAAAAACCCCGTGAGTTCGTTAGAGGAAATAAATTACGATTAATCTCAGTTGGTCGTGTCGGGCCCGAAAAGAATATTTTAAATCTGCTTGAAGCTCTGAATCTTTTGTATACTGAATACGGATGGGTCCCGGTGGTTTCGTGGGTTGGGAGGCGAGACAAATCAGTTAGAGGGCAGCAATATTATGAGCAAGTTGATGAGATGCTAAAAAAATTTCCGGCAGTCAAGAAAGGATGGAAGTGGCTTGGTGAACGTCACGATATACCTTCTCTGTTAAGTCAGCATCATGCGTTAATTCACCCTTCGCTTTTCGAGGGATTGCCTAATACAATCTGCGAAGCCCTTGCCGTTGGGCTGCCTGTATTGGCTAGTACTGTATGTGATAACCCTCGTTTGGTAGAACATGGACAACGAGGTTTTTTATTTGATCCAGAACGGCCTGAACGTATTGCGGAAGCTATCATGCACTTTGTTTCCTTGTCTGAAAGTGAGTATAGTGCCATGGGGTATCGTTCCAGTATCTACGCAAAACAAAATCTATCGCTTGAACATATGGCTAATAATTACGAATGCCTGTTTCGGGATCTTATTAGGAAAAAGACAGTGAGTTGAGGGAGATGTATACCCTATGGGGTGCCTCAGAGTTTCAAGTTGGCATACTGTTCGGTAATATTGAAGCGAAGTAAATCAAATGAATCAAGCGACATTAGAATATTATACCACAGTGCCAGTTCGGCATGGTAAAACGTTCAGCATTTCAGCGAAGTGGATAGCAAGTAGCTTATTATTTTTTACAGGAAGCCTGCGGTTCACCCAAGGTTATTCTTCAGGGGGATGGCGGGGACGAAATTTTTGCCGGATACCGTCGCTACAATGTTCTTGCAATGCACAGATACCTGCGTTTGGGAGTGCAACTGGCTTTGTGGGCTAACAATATGGGGCCTAAAAATGCTGGCTATTATAGACGGCGCCGGTTTCTGAATGCTATCGGCAATACAGATCCAGCGATGCGAATGGCTTTGCTGCTTACTCAGGAGACATTGTACGATCCTCCAATAAAAATTCTCTCTCGTGAATGGCAAGAAGCCGTGGGCATGTATGATCCCTTTATCCGGTATCGAGAATTAAATCGTCGGCTCGCTCATCTTGACCCTGTACAGCGAATGCTCCACACGGATAGTATAATTATTTTACCTGATACATTTCTGGAAAAAGTGGATAAATCAACCATGGCCCATGGGATTGAGGTTCGGGTGCCTATGCTCGATAATTATTTAACGGATTATGTTTTAGGTTTATCTTCTACTGTTAAAATAAAACGCGGGCAAAAAAAATGGATTCTTCGAAAAGCTCTCAGAAGAATTATTCCGAATACTATCCTTGACGGGCCCAAAACAGGATTTGGCGTTCCATACAGCTACTGGTTACGCAGACCGTTAGCAAACTATATGAGGGATGTTTTATTGGATTCGTCAACGTCCAACAATAATTTTTTTGATAAAAAATGGTTAACCCGTTGTATTGATGAACATATTTCTGGCAAACGCAATTATGGGTTCCTTCTCTGGAAGGCTTTGAATTTTGCTTTATGGAGTAAGATGTATTCTTTATGAATATTTGTGATAAAAAAAATATTGTTTTTGTGGGTGCTTTTAAGGAAAAAGCAGGTGATGGTGCTATAGGAGGACAGCTACATGATTGTAAGACGCTAATAGAAAGTGAAATTTCGAATTATATAAATTGGATCACCATTGATTCAACAATGGAGTCTTTGCCGCCGCCTCCAATTTGGCGGCGTCTATTACTTGCGTTAAAACGTTTTTTTTTGGTTTTGAAAATCATACCCAAAAAAGAAATTGACGGTGCCTTAATCTTCGTAAGTGCTGGTCTTAGTTTCCTTGAAAAAGGATTAATGGTTCTTTGGGCTCATTGTTGTCGTAAATGGGTGGTTTTTGCTCCCCGTAGTGGTAAAATCCATTTAACAATTAGAAAGTCAAGGTTTATGAGATGGTATATCCCGTTTGTGTTGCGCAGATGCGATATTATACTATGTCAGAGTCGCAGCTGGAAGGTTTTTTATAAATCCATCTCAAATCTTCCTGATAATCATTTTGTAGTTATTAAGAACTGGATTGATTGTTCTTCTTATTCAAAATTAAATGTTGCTGATAAAAATAAAAATTGTGATGTTCTCTTTTTAGGATGGATAGAACGTAATAAAGGAATTTATGACCTCGTTAATGCAATAAGTGAATGGCAAAATGAAATGCAGAATATTCAATTTATTGTTTGTGGAAAGGGCGATCAATTCAATGCAGTTCAACAATATATTGAAGAATTAGGTCTATCATCACTTTTTGATTTTCGCGGATGGGTAAGTGGAAATGAAAAAGAAACTATTTTACGAAATGCCGATATATTCGTTTTGCCATCGTATGCTGAGGGAATGCCTAATTCAATTCTTGAAGCAATGGCGGCAGGAAAAGCAGTAATATCGACCCGCGTTGGAGGAATCCCCGAATTGGTCATTGACAAAAAGATGGGGCGGTTGATTGAGCCTGGTGATATTTCTGCTTTGGGACAAGCAATAGTTGAATTAAGCCGTGATCCTGAGCTCAGGCATAAAATGGGAAAAAAGGCACAGGAACACATTTTTTTGCATCACGACATCAATCATGTCTGGCCAATAATTCTTGATGCTTTGTCGTCTAAAGCAACATAACGCTAAGGATGGATATTTGAAGCAGATTCTGCAAAATTTAAAGAGTGGAAAGACCGAGCTTGTTGAAGTGCCATGCCCCCATGTAAGGGCTGGGCATCTGCTTATACAAACTTCTGTGTCGCTGGTGTCTTCCGGCACCGAGCGGATGCTTGTAGAATTCAGTCATGCAAGTCTGATACAAAAAGCCCGTCAAAAACCAGATAAAGTCAAGATGGTGCTTAATAAGATTAAAAGTGATGGGCTACTGCCGACCCTGGAAGCTGTTTTTAATAAGTTAGGCCAGCCTTTGCCTCTTGGATACTGCAACGTGGGTCATGTTATTGGCGTTGGAAAAGGCGTTACAGAATTTAAATTAGGCGATAGGGTTGTCTCAAATGGCCCGCATGCGGAAATTGTTTGTGTTCCCAAAAATCTATGCGATAAAATTCCAACAAGTGTCACCGACGATGCAGCAGCTTTTACAGTGATTGGGGCTATCGGGCTGCAGGGAGTTCGGCTTCTTAAACCGACCTTTGGAGAATCGGTTGTTGTTATTGGCCTTGGTTTAATAGGTCTCATTGCTGTACAGATCCTCAGGGCCAATGGGTGCAAGGTTATTGGTTTCGATTATGACCAGACAAAGGTGGATATTGCCAACAAGCTTGGCATTATTTCGGTTAATCCGGCTGGGGGTACAGATCAGGTCAGGTTTGTGGAGGAACAAACAAGCGGTATTGGCGCTGATGGTGTTCTGATCACAGCGTCAGCTAAGGGCAATGAAATCATCTCCCAGTCTGCGCGTATGAGTCGTAAGAGGGGACGTATTGTTCTGGTTGGAGTTGTGGGTCTTGATATTTCCCGGGCAGAATTTTACGAGAAGGAGTTGAGCTTTCAGGTGTCCTGCTCCTATGGCCCGGGACGCTATGATGATGACTATGAACAAAAGGGGGATGACTATCCGGTTGCATTTGTCCGCTGGACTGAAAAACGCAATTTTGAAGCGATTCTCTCCACAATAGAGAGTGGGCAGCTTGACGTTGAATCATTGATTACAGAAAGGGTTCCTTTTGCTGATTATAACCGCATTTATGGAAACATGAGCGGTTCTTCCTCTATTGCATCACTTTTAGTGTATGAGGGCAATGTTGATACCAGCTCGGTGTTAACAGTAACCGAGCGATCTTTCAGTAAAGGGGAAGGGGTTATCGGTATTGTAGGTGCCGGCAATTTTACCAGTTCTACGCTTCTTCCCGCCTTGAAACCACTTGGCGCTCAGCTTAAATATATTGTTTCTGCCGGTGGTCTGTCCGCCAGCACATTGGCCAGGCGTGCCGGGTTTGCCTGTGCAGCAACTGATTACCGACATGCGCTTGAGGATGATGAAGTAGATCTGATGATGATCACCACAAGGCATGATTTGCATGCCTCCATGGTTATTGAATCCCTGGAGGCTGGTAAGAGCGTTTTTGTGGAAAAACCCCTCTGCTTAAATCAGGAGGAGTTGATACGGATTGATGAGGTCTATAAACGTGTTTCTGACCGGCCTGATGGTCCGGTGTTGACTGTTGGCTTTAATCGTCGCTTTGCACCATTTGCACGGAAAATGAAGGCACTGATTGGCATGGGGGCAGTAAATATTGTGGCCACTATGAATGTCGGTGAAATTCCTGCCAATTCCTGGGTTCATGATCTTGAAGTTGGTGGTGGCCGCATTGTTGGTGAAGCATGTCATTTTATTGACCTTTGTACTTACCTCACCGGAAGCAGGGTTAGTTTTGTTTGCATGAATGCAATGGGGATATCGCCCAAGGAAAACACCGACAATGCAAGTATTCTGTTACGCTATGAGAATGGCTCAAACGCTGTAATTAATTATTTTGCCAACGGCAATAAAGCCTGCTCCAAGGAACGCATTGAGGTTCACTCTCAGGGCCGTTCTCTTGTTCTTGACAACTGGCGGAAATTAAGAGGGTTTGGTTTTAAAGGTTTTTCCCGCTTGAAAAAAAAACAGGATAAGGGCCATGCCGAGCAGTTCCGGTTGCTGATTGAGCGATTGAAGACGGGTGGGGAGGCGCTTATTCCCTACGAGGAGATTATAAACAGTACCATAGCGAGTTTTGCCGCAATTGAATCGATGAAAAAAGGGTGTTGGGTGGATTTAAAAGAAGGATTAACCGCAGATGAACACAGATAAACGCGGATGAACCAATTGAGGACTGGTTCTTATTAAAGTACTGATCTTTAAACCAAGGCACAAAGACACGAAGAGAAGATAAGGAAGAAAAAAATAAAAGAATCCTTCATTTTTCAGAGATTCCTGCCTACACTTTGGCGACTGGGTTTTTTAGCGGTGGTTAGGGTTGTTTTATACCGCCTTTCTTGCCGCTTTGGATTCTATCGGTTGCTGACTCCCATAAAAAAATGGACGTATGAAGGGTTATTCTTCTCTCCAGGTAAACACTCGGTTGTTACATTTTACATTGCTGATATACGTCAAAAAATTCTGAGGCGAGCGAATAGACTGCTTGAAGGTGAGTTTTATTACTTCTCGAATTTGTTAGCTTCTCCTGGCTCCCCTCCTGACTGGTTTCTTGATCCCTTCAGTAAAAAACGAATGTTTAGCGATAGACATTGGTCAAAGCTTAGCGAGTTTAGAGGCGGAGACATAAAGATTCTCTGGGAAACATCTCGTTTAGAGTGGGCGCCTTTGCTGGCACAAGCCTGGAGAATTGATGGGGATGATCGTTACCTTGATACATTAAATACCTGGCTGCTTGACTGGGTTAAGTGTAATCCGGTAAATTCAGGCCCGAACTGGCAATGTGGACAGGAAGCTTCCATTCGGATTATTAACCTGCTGCTGACAGCAAGGTTGCTTGATACTCAAAGACAGCCGTTATTGGGGTTGGTTGATTTGATAGCTGTCCATTGTCGGAGGATCCTTAAGACTATCCTTTATGCTGTGGCCCAAAATAATAATCACGGTACATCTGAGGCGGCAGCTCTTTTTATTGGCGGTGCATGGCTCGCGTCCTGTGCAGGTGACGCAATCCTCAGAAAAAAAGCCCGGCGCTGGTGTGATATCGGTCGTCACTGGTTGGAGGATCGGATAACGAAACTGGTTGAAGAAGATGGAAGCTTTTCCCAGTATTCGGTCAATTATCATCGAGTTCTCATTGATACCCTATGTCAGGTTGAACTCTGGCGACAAGAGCTTGAACAACCTCCTTTTAGTGATCGTTATCTATCCCGTTGCTGTGCAGCCGTCAACTGGCTGGCAGAGGTAACAGATCCTGAGACCGGGGATGCTCCCAATATAGGGGCAAACGATGGGGCCCGTCTATATAACTTGGCTTCTGCTCCGTACCGTAATTTTTGTCCTTCGGTGCAATTGGGGTCTGTACTTTTTAGAAATTCCCGGGTCTATGATGGAGGTATTTGTGACGAACCCCTGATGTGGCTTGGTATAAGAGATTTTAAAATGAACATGGTAAAACCTGAAGGGAATATTCTTTTTCCTGATGGCGGCTATGCTGTACTTCGTTGTGGTGAGGCCCGTGGTTTTGTACGTTTTGCCAATTTTCGTTTTAGGCCCAGCCATGCGGACTGCCTGCATTTTGATTTCTGGTACAAAGAAGAAAATATTCTCCGAGATGGCGGTACCTTTAGTTACAATACAAATCCTGAGTGGTTTGATTATTTTACAGGAACCGAGTCACACAATACTGTCCAGTTTGATGGTCGGAATCAAATGCCCCGATTGAGCCGATTTCTTTTTGGTGACTGGCTGAAAATGACTGGAGCCAGTGAGCTGAGTAATAAAAATTGTATAACTTGCTGGAGCGGTGCTTATCGAGACCGGCAGGGCTGTCATCATCGGCGTATAGTTGAAACAAGGGAGAAAAAATGGCGGATTATCGATGAAATATGCGGCTTTACCTGGAAAGCTGTATTACGTTGGCGTCTTAAGCCGGGCAAGTGGTCTTTGTCTGGGAATGTTTGTGAAGGACCCGGGGTCAAAATTGAGATATGTTCTGATAAGCCAATCCGTCGGTTAGAGTTAGTAAAGGGATGGGAGTCCCGCCACTATTTAGAAAAGACAGAACTCCCTGTTCTGGAAATTGAAGTTGGGCCGGAGATCGCAAACCTTGTCACCGAAATTGTTTTAAAGGTATGAGGTATGAAGCTTTTATATTTTCATCAGCATTTTTCGACCCCCCAGGGATCCACAGGAACCAGATCCTATGAGATGGCCAAAAGACTTATTGAGCATGGGCATCAGGTTACAATGGTTTGTGGCTCAGGATTCATGGCCAGGACAGGGCTCATTGGAGAGCCTGTCAACGGTATCCGAAGAGGGTGGGTTGATGGGATTGATGTCATTGAAATCAATCTGGTATATTCCAATTATGACAGCCTGACCAAGCGGACGTTGATTTTTTTGAAGTATGCATTAAAAAGCGTGGGGATTGCCTGGAAAGAAAAATATGACGTGCTTTTTGCCACTTCAACTCCGCTTACCGCCGGGATACCGGGAATTGTGATGCGAATAATGAAGCCGGGAAAACGATTTGTTTTTGAAATAAGGGATCTCTGGCCGGAATTGCCAAAGGCCATGGGGGTGGTTACAAATCCTTTTTTATTATTTGGGATGGCAATTCTTGAAAAGGTCACCTATGCTGTCATGCATGGAGGTGTGGCGTTGTCTCCGGGTATTCATAAAGGCATGTTAAAAGGAGCAGGCGCTGGCAAAAATATTGTCATGATTCCAAACGGTTGTGATCTTGATATATTCAAGCCTGGAAAAACTCATGATAAAGTTAGTATAAAACTGGTTCCAGGACTTCCTGAAGATAGTTTCCGATGCATTTTTACCGGCGCTCATGGAATTGCCAATGGTCTTGATGCAGTTCTGGATGCTGCAAGTGTTCTAAAAGAAAAAGGCAGGACAAACATTTATCTGCTCTTTGTTGGTGATGGTAACCTTAAGCCTGAGTTGAAGCAAAAAGCTTTTGATAGAGAGTTAAACAATTGTATATTTATAGATCCAATGCCCAAGACACAACTGGCTGAGTTGCTTCAGCATGTTCACGTGGGGATGATGATTCTTGATAATGTGCCGGCTTTTTACTATGGAACATCACCGAATAAATTTTTTGATTACATTTCTAGTGGGCTTCCGGTTTTAAATAACTATCCTGGATGGCTGGCGGAGCTGATAACAGAAAATGAGTGTGGTATTGCAGTTTCTCCTGAAGATCCTGATGCATTTGCAGATGCCCTTATCGGTCTTGCTGATAACCCTGATATGCGGCAGCGCATGGGGCGAAACAGTCGCAAATTGGCGGAGAAGAAGTTTGCTCGGAAATTGTTGGCAGACCAGTTGGTTTCCTTTTTTGAAGTAGTCATTAAAGGGAGAACTTGAACATGAAGGTTATCTCTGTGGTTGGCGCCAGACCCAATTTCATAAAAATTGCGCCATTCATACAGGCGATCAAGACATACAACGGTTCATCTATTTCAGAGAAAATCGCGCATATTCTGGTTCATACCGGCCAGCACTACGATGATTGCATGTCCAGGTCCTTTTTCAAGGAGCTTAATATACCCGAGGCCGACATCAATATGGGCGTGGGGTCCGGCACCCACGCAGAGCAGGTGGGGCGGACCATGATTGAATTTGAAAAGGTAATCCGCTGGGAAAGGCCCGACTGGGTTGTGGTGGTTGGGGACGTGAATGCCACCTGTGCATGTTCCATCACGGCGAAAAAAGAAAATGTGAAACTGGCTCACATTGAGGCGGGGCTACGATCCGGGGATATGACCATGCCAGAGGAGATCAACCGCCTGGTCACAGACCGCCTCTCAGACCTGTTGTTCACCCCAGATGAGATATCCAATAATAACCTTCGCGGCGAGGGAGTTCCGGAGAATCGGATCCATTTTGTCGGCAACATAATGATCGACACCCTGGAAGCCAACCGAGAAAAAGCTTCGCGATTAGATTCCGTACAAATTATCGTAAAGAATCTAATATCTGAAAACAGCCAACGATCGAGCATTAATAATCAATTGCTGAAACGCTTTGCGCTTATTACCGTGCACCGGCCTTCAAACGTGGATGACCGACCGGTCCTGGAATCGATCGTAGATTTCCTGACTGATGAGTTGGTCAAGGAGCTGCCGCTGTTCTGGATAATCCACCCGCGTACGGAAACGAAGTTAAAGCTCTTAGGGCTTTGGGACAAGGTTCTGAATTTGGACAATCTGTTCATTTTAGGGCCGTTGGCTTACCACGAACTTTTGCGTCTTAATATGGCGGCGAACATCATGCTCACCGATTCAGGAGGTCTTCAGGAGGAATGCTGTGTTTTGGGAACACCCTGTTTGACTCTCCGCTGGAATACCGAACGTCCGGTGACTCTTCGCGAGCACGGTGGAACTTCAGTGCTTGTTGGAAATGATGTGGATCAAATCCGGGATGCCTTCAGAGAAATTCTTCTGGGAAAAAAAGTTCCCGTTCAACCCGATTTGTGGGACGGCAGGACTGCTGATCGCATTGTCAAGGTAATAATCAATGCCAACTGATAGAGAATCGCATTATGATTAAGCGCGCACTGGATGTAATTGTATCAACCACCGGTTTGTTGGTCCTGAGCCCGCTTCTTGCAGCCATTGCTCTGATGGTTAGAGCAAAACTGGGATCTCCCATTTTGTTTATACAGGAGCGACCTGGCCTCCGTGGCAAACCGTTTCAAATCTATAAATTCCGAACCATGACGAATGAGTGGAATACAGATGGGAATCTGCTGGCGGATGGTGACCGTTTGACTCGACTGGGGCGGTTTTTGCGCAAGACTAGTATGGATGAGTTGCCGGAACTTTATAATATTAATAAAGGTGATATGAGTATCGTCGGTCCGCGACCTTTGCTCATGCAATATCTTGACAGATACACACCTGAGCAGGCAAGAAGGCATGAAGTACGACCCGGTCTAACCGGCTGGGCTCAGGTCAATGGCCGGAATGCTATTTCCTGGGAAGACAAATTCAAGCTGGATGTGTGGTATGTGGACAATCAATCCTTTTGGCTGGATTGCAGGATTATTCTGATGACTATTGTGAAGGTATTTAAGCGGGAGGGAATCAGTGCTGATGGGGAAGTAACCATGCAGGAGTTTAATCCACAAAAAATGATCATAAAAGGCTGAAAAGCAATCATTCCATTCGGAAACTTGTATGAGGCGATTATAATGAATGACAGATTCAGTGAATGGCAATACCCGGAAATATTGGATGGGCAACCAACCAAATACAACTGGATTGTTCAAAATATAGAAAAATTTAATCTTGGATATAAGACAGATATTGGAGCTTTTTCTTATATCAATGCTAAATATGGCGTGGATATTGAAGAATTTGTTCAAATCGGGTCTCATTGCTCCATATATTCTGTTTCAACCATAGATGATAAGTGCGGACCCATTAGGCTGAAAAGAAATTGTCGAATCGGAACTCACAGCGTAGTTATGCCTGGTGTGACAATTGGTGAAAATGCAATTGTGGGAGCGTTTAGCTTTGTTAATGCAGATGTACCGGACAATGAAGTCGTAGCAGGTGTTCCCGCAAAAATTATAAGGAAACGACATGAACAATAAGCGATTATTTCTATCTCCGCCTCACATGAGTGGCACTGAGATTGATTTTGTTAAACAGGCATTTGAAAGCAACTATATCGCTCCAAGTGGCACTCAGGTAGTCGCTTTTGAAAAAGAGTTTTGTAAAAAGGTTGGTGTTGAACATGCTGTGGCGTTAAGCAGTGGTACAGCAGCAATACATCTGGCATTAAGGGGAGTAAAGGTAAGATCGGATGATATTGTATTTGCTTCAACCCTTACATTTATCGGAAGTGTCACACCTGTTATTTTCCAGGGAGCAACGCCGGTTTTTATCGATTGTGAAAGGAAAAGCTGGAATCTTGATCCGGATCTGCTGCAGGAAGAACTGCAAAAATGTTCAAGAAAGAATAAACTGCCTAAGGTTCTTATTGTTACTGATCTTTATGGTCAGTGTTCCGATTATGACCGAATATTCGAAATTTGCAATAATTATAAAGTCTCGGTTATAGTTGATGCGGCAGAAGCTCTTGGCGCTCAGTATAAAGGTCGATATGCAGGAAACGGGGCAAAAGCTGCAATTTATTCTTTTAATGGAAATAAAATTATTACGACTTCGGGTGGGGGGATGTTGGCTTCTGACGATAAGGAATTTATTGATTATGCCCGCAATCTCTCGCAACAGGCCCGGGAGACCTTTCCACATTATGAACATACCGAGATCGGGTACAATTACCGGATGAGCAATATCCTTGCGGCGATTGGACGGGGACAACTCGGGGTGCTTGATGAAAGGGTGAAGAGGAAGCGGGAGATATTTGATTATTATAGAGAGGCTTTGGCCGATATTTCCGGAATTGAGTTTATGCCTGAGCCTGAGTGGTCTCGGCCGAACCGGTGGCTTACTGTGATTCTGATCACGCCGGAAGAATTCGGGACGGACAGGGAGACTGTCAGGTTGGCTCTGGAGGAAGAAAATATCGAGGCGCGGCCGTTGTGGAAGCCAATGCATATGCAGCCAGTTTTCAATCTGCAGATTACGCAGATTGGCGCAGATTATAAAAATAAGGAAAAAAGATATAAGACAAGGGTGGTTGGTGGCGAGGTTTCAGAGGATTTGTTTAGGCGTGGCCTCTGTCTTCCGTCAGGGACGGCGATGACTGATGATGATCTGGATCGAGTGATTGAAACGATTTTGAACTGCCGATAGGGAAGCTGAAAACTGGATCCTCGGGAAAGAGGGAAGTTACCGTATGTGGCATTTGGTGAAGGGGTGTTCAAGGCTGAGTTAATCAAGAAAAGATTGAATGCGTTGGGTAAAGACATAAGTGTGTCGAGTATTTGAGAAGTGTTGAGGGAAAAGGAAGTTGGAGGAGTAATGGGGCTGTCGGGTGCAGATACGGATGAGGTGCATCTGTTTAATGATCAGAAAGATGCTGATAGCCATGACTGGACAATGAAGAACGAAAGACATCGGAGTGAGTATTCGCGATCACAGCTAACCTAAAGGAATCCATGAGTGTGTGTATTTTTACAATGCCTTTATGTTACGAAAGTGTGCCCGCGGTCATTGACTGTGGAGAATAGAGAGGGATAGATTTATGGTTGCGGGATCAAGTGCATAAACCGTCATTATCACGAAGACTTTCTCTGTGGGAAAGCTGGTTAAAGGACATTCATAGAACCTGGTCTAAACATGAAAAACTTTAGATAGTTGAAAAAAGTTTCAAGCGAACATTTTATATGTTTTGTACGGGGGTATTGGTTGGACTTAATATATAAAGTAAATAGAAGAAAACTTCTTTATATTTTTGTTGATCTAATAATAATATTATCTTCGTATCTTTTTTCATATTTATTAAGATTTTATCCAGATCTGGATAATTACCTCCATTTATTTAAACCAGTTAATTTTATTATTTTAGTAAGTTCTTATTTAGTTTTTTTTTATTTTTTTCGGATTTATAGAATAATCTGGGCTTATTCAAATATAAAAGACGTGTACACAATAGGATTAGCGAATTTCATCAGCTTTTTAATTTTTTTATTTTTTATATTTATATTTAGTTTTCAGTATTCTCGATTAGTTTTAATTTTAACATTTTTTTTCATATTGATTGGAACGATATTTTATAGAGTAATAATTAGAGATTATTTTTCAAGAAAGAGGGAGGAAAATACTGAAAAGAATAATCATGTTGAAATGCAGGTAAAATTAAAGAAAATACTGATTATAGGCGCAGGTGAAGCAGGAAGAACCCTTTTAGCGGAATTATATAAAAAGAATCTAAGCAAAAATGTTGTCGGCTTTGTTGATGATGATCCTAATAAAATAGGAAGGATTTTCAATGGTAAAAAGATTTTTGGCGGCACAAAGGATATTGATAAAGTTATCATGAGCCAGAACATAAATGAATTGATAATAGCAATGCCCTCTGTTCAGTCACAATCAATAAAAAATATAATTAAAAGAACAAAAGTGACTTATAAAAATATTTCTTTAAAAATTTTACCACCGATTATTGAAATTCTTGATAATAGGCCTCTGATTGGTTCCCTCAGGGAAGTTAGTATTGATGACCTAATTGGGAGAGACGAGGCTAAAATTGATGTGGCGAGTATTGAAAATAGTTTTAATGGAAAAAAAATCCTTGTAACCGGAGCCGGAGGTAGTATTGGGTCTGAAATCTGTAAACAGCTTTTAAAGTTTAAAATTAAAAAATTAATTGCAGTTGATCGGGATGAATATTCAGTTTATAATCTCGTAAAAAATCTTCATGAATGTGTCGAATATTTAACTCATGGTCCACAAATCAATTTCAAAATTGTTGATGTAAAAGATAGTTTCCTGATTGATAATGTATTTAGAAAATATGAGCCTGATGTGGTTTTTCATGCAGCAGCCCATAAACATGTTCCTTTAATGGAGTATAATGAAGCCGAAGCTTTATACAACAATGTTTATGGTACTTTGCAAATTCTAAAATCTGCACAAAAACACAACATTGAAAAATTTGTTTTAGTTTCTACAGATAAAGCCGTTAATCCTGTGAGCATCATGGGGGCATCCAAAAGAATAGCTGAACAAATTACACTGTACTATAACAAAGAAAAAGAGCTTAAAAGTACTATTGTGAGATTTGGGAATGTTATAGGAAGCCGCGGTTCAGTAATACCTCTATTTCATGAACAAATAAAAAAAGGAGGGCCTGTAACTGTTACTCACCCTGAAATACAACGATATTTTATGACTATTCCGGAAGCATCCATACTTGTAATCAACTCTGCTGCGTATTCAAAAGGAGGGGAGATCTTTATTCTTGACATGGGTATACAGCATAAAATAATAGATATTGCGAAGAATTTGATAATGTTTTATGGTTTAGAACCTGAAAAAGATATAAAGATTACATATACAGGTTTGAGACCTGGAGAGAAATTATACGAAGAATTATATTATAAGAAAGAATATTTTGAAAAAACGGGAAATGAAAAAATCTTAGTTCTTAATACCGCAAATGAAAATTACAATAAAAAAGAAATTAAAAAAATTCTTAACATAAACTTCGATGAAATCATAAAGTACAATTCCCTGGAAATCAGAAAATTCATAAAAGAATTACTCAAAGAGTATAATTACGATAATTTTTCTGAGAAGGAGCTTCATTACTCAAAATTAATAAATTAATTTTTCACTTTTTGAATCTAACAAACAATAAAGACCAGAGAATAAAAACTAGTAAAAGCCCGTGAATCTAGTGTCATGTCAACCTTGTAATTACGTATAAAGCGTTCTGCTTCAAGTAGAATCGGAAAAATGAAAATGTAATATTAAGGTAGATACCAATGGAGGTTTTAACCAGCCCCCATTCTTCGTACCTCTTCAAGAGTTAGTCTCTGATGCGTAGGTATGAGGTGGAGCGAAGCGGAACCGAATACCTACGCACTCAGCGGAATAATCACCTCCGGTGCAGGAGGTCGATACCCCAGCGAACTGTGCGGCCGTATTTGATTATATTCTTTCCTCCATCGCTCCACAAGTACTTTCGCTTCAACTATCGTGTCAAACACCTCTCGGTTCAACATTTCATCCCTCATCTTCCCATTGAATGATTCGATATATCCATTCTCCTACGGACTCCCTGGCTCTATGTACATAGTTTGTACTCCAAGCTGCTCAAGCCAACTCCGGACCTTGTGTGCTGTAAACTCAGGCCCGTTGTCAGACCTGATGTATTCTGGTGTGCCATATCTACAAAAAAGCCCTGTCAGAGCCTCTATTACATCCTCCACGCTAAGACTTCTTCCAACCGTCACACACAAACACTCCCTGCTGTATTCATCTATGATGTTCAAAATCCGAAACGCTCTCCCATCATGAGTTCTGTCTTGCACAAAATCATAGCTCCATACATGATTCCTGTATTCTGGTCGCAACCGGATACATGAACCATCATTCACCCATAGCCTCCGCCGTTTCTTCTGTCGTTGGGGTACTTTCAACCCCTCTTCAGGCCATATCCTCTCTACCCGCTTGTGATTCACCTCCCATCCTTCATGCCGCAGCATCGTGGTGATCCTCCTGTACCCGTATCTCCCATATTCAACCGCAAGCTCAATGATCCGTGTGGTTAATGCATCCTCATCAATCCGTCTCTTCGGCTTATATCGTTGTGTCGTCCTCGGTTGTCCCAATGCCCGGCAAGCTCTGCGCTCCGATATCCTAAACCTCTCTTGGGCTCTCCTCACTGCATCCCTCCGCTTGTCCGGGCTGATCAGTTTTCCGACACTGTGTCCTTCAGTATCGCATTATCAACCGATAAATCCGCTACCAGTGCTTTTAGCCTCTGATTCTCCTTCTCCAGCAGCTTGAGCTTCTTCGCTTGATCTACCCTCATCCCACCGTATTCTTTTCTCCATCGATAGTAGGTTTGCTCACTAATATTCAACTCACGGCAAACCTCTCCTGCGGCCTTTCCTATGCTGAGCAAGACTTCCGCTTCTCTTAGCATGTTGATGATTTTCTCTGCAGTGAATCTTTTTCTTGGCATGTGTGCCTCCCCTTTGAAAATAATACCAGTTCCTCTCTCACTTTGAAAGTGGATCCTTTTTTGGGGGGCAGGTCAAGTCAGGTGTCTGAGTTAAAATATTTTTTTATTCTCTGGGCATTATAGCACTTAGAAGGAAGGGTATCGGGTTTATTAGTTTCATATAAGTGAAAAGTAAAGAATGATTGTCAGAGAAGGGAGTAGAGATTAGAAAAGGCTGAAAGGGAACTATTAAATCTCATGCTCAGGCTCAATAAAAGAAAGCTCAAATCCAAGGAAGAGATTGAAGATAAAATAGAAAACATCTTAAAGAAACACAATGCAAAGAGTTTTTTTGAAATCTCACTTACTGAAGTAAAAGAGCCATATAGAGTTCGAATCGGGAGAGGCAGGCCGGGGCCAAATACAAAATATAAGAAGTGTGTTAATACTATCTTTTCTCTTTCATGGAAAAGAAACAAGGAAATTCTAAAGAAAGAATGGAATGTGGATATTATCTTTCCGCAGCTTACCACAGATAAATCATTATCAGCAAAAGAAGATCTGTTTGCGTATAAATATCAAGTAAACTACCACCTGCAGAGCAGGTGGCTTTGACGGCTCAGCCTCTAAAAGAGGCCAAATTCCTTCTGCTCTTTCTCCTCTTGTCTTTCTCGCTGCTCTTGGTATTTCACGTATCGCCTGAT
>SDBS01002814.1_pt1 | contig 17202 bp, 18 predicted proteins | sample 2277091 | NCBI WGS metagenome assembly SDBS01 (sample SAMN10404972, study PRJNA504765) | marine sediment metagenome | isolation source: marine sediment core GS10_PC15, 163 cmbsf | place: Arctic Ocean: Southern Knipovich Ridge | collected 2010 | reverse complement strand
AGCTGCTTTCTGGGTACTGGTGGTAGGCATGGGACTAATCCTACCTGCCATCCTTGAAATCCTGGAGCTCAAGAAATATAAAATACCCGTTTTTATACCAGCGGGACTGGTAATAATTGGTGGACTGATGCTCCGTTTCATCATTGCCTATGCCGGTCAGGAAAGTCGCTGGCTATATTGACATAATACAATCTCTAATTGGGAAAAATGGAAAAAGAGAAGAAAGAAAATCGTGCCAGCAGGTATATGAATCCATACCTGGCCGGGGTGTTCCTGGGACTGGTACTCCTGGCAGCCTTTTTTATCTCTGGCCGGGGACTCGGGGCCAGCGGGGCCTTTAAAAGTACAACCGTATCCTTGGTCCAAAAGATTGCCCCGGGACATGCCGGGAATGCTGCCTATTATAAGGAATACCTTGAAACACATCCCGGAAATCCACTGCACAGCTGGCTTGTTTTTCAGATCCTGGGTGTTATTGTGGGTGGCTTCCTGTCAGGAGCCCTGGCAGGCAGGCTTAAACTAAAGACAGAGCATTCCCCAAAAATCACCTCCCGGAAAAGGCTGATCCTGGCTGTTATTGGTGGTACCCTGTTTGGATTGGGAGCTCAATTCGGAAGGGGATGTACCAGCGGAAGTGCTCTTTGCGGTATGGCCGTACTGTCGCTTGGAGGGATTTTATCAATGATGGCCATATTTGGTTCGGGATTCGCACTGGCCCGTTTTTTCAGAAAATACTGGATTTAACAATTTAAGATCATGGGACCCCTTATTGCATATGAAATTATCACAGAGAACACAAACCTGTTCTTTGCCTTTCTGATTGGAATCGGATTCGGATTTGTCCTGGAAAGGGCAGGATTTTCTTCAAGCCGCAAGCTGGTTGGTGTATTTTATGGATACGATACCGTTGTCCTAAAAGTTTTCTTTACAGCAGGTATAACAGCCATGCTGGGTTTGCTGTTTTTCAGTCTTTTTGGCTGGATCGATCTTGACCTGATCTATATTAATCCTACCTATCTTTACTCCACCATCGTGGGAGGCATCATCATGGGCGCCGGATTCATCATTGGCGGTTTTTGTCCGGGTACAAGCATATGTGCAGCATCCATTGGAAAAATAGATGCCATGTTCTTTGTAGGGGGCATTTTCATCGGGGTAATTATATTCAATGAATCCTATCCCCTCTGGGAAAACTTTTATAAAGCCAAATTTATGGGTGCACCCAAGCTCAGTGAATTCCTGGGCATCAGTGATGGAGTTATGGCCCTGCTCTTTGTAGGAATGGCCATGGCTGCTTTCTGGCTGGGAGAAAGATTTGAAAAAATTAAGAAACCTGTTGTATATTAGACTTACCTTAATAAAATAAATATGAAACCAAGAATCTTACTGCCCATTTTCGCAGTCCCCCTGGCACTTATTATTGCAGCCGTACCTGAAAATACCACACATGCCTTCAAACTAACTCCTTCACAGCTCCTGGAGGAGGTCAACAGTGGTGTACAATACTATTCTCCCGATGAAATTGCAGATATGATCATTAAAGAAGATCCTTCCCTGCAATTGATCGATGTCAGGAATGCAGATGAATTTGAGAAATTCAACCTCCCCGGAGCTATGAATATCCCGCTGGCAGATATTCTTTCAGAAGATTGGCAGGCCTACCTTGACCAGGACGTCAAGATCAATATGTTCTATTCGAATGGTACTTTGAAATCAGATAATGCCTGGATGATCACACGCCAGCTTGGCTATGAAAATAATTATGTGTTGCTCGGTGGACTGAATTACTGGGTGGAAACTATTATGGATCCTGCTGTGCCTGGCAATACAAGTCCGAATGAAGAATTCGCCAAATATGATTTCCGAAAAGGGGCTGGAATGGCCCTTGGCGGAGCGGCCGCGTCAGTAGGTCAAAGTACATCATCTTCAAAACCTCCTGTGCCGATCATCAGATCCAAACCTAAGAAAAAGAGGGTGCAGGGAGGTTGCTAACCATATTAACAAATATATTACCATATGAAAAAACTAGTTATCCTGGGTGCCGGAACCGGCGGAACTATCATGGCAAACAAACTCAGGAAAGTCCTCGACCGCTCGGAATGGGAGATTACCATTGTTGACCAGCATCAGACACATTATTACCAGCCCGGATTCTTATTCATCCCTTTCGGGATCTATAACAAACATGATGTGATCAAACCCAAGGCTGATTTCATCCCTGCCGGGGTCAAGCTTATCTATAAAGGCATTGATAAGGTCGATCCTGAAAACAACAAGGTCCTGCTTGATGGCGGACAGATACTGCAATACGACTTTCTGATCATCGCTACAGGTACCCGGACCGTGCCGGAAGAGACACCCGGATTAAAGGATAAACTCTGGTATAATAAGATATTTGATTTTTATACCGTTGATGGGGCTGTTGCCCTTCGTGAATTTTTCAGGGCCTGGGAAGGAGGCGACCTGGTCATGGCCATTGCTGAATTGCCGTTTAAATGTCCCGTTGCCCCCCTTGAATTTGTATTTCTCGCAGATGCTTATTTTACAGAGATCGGGATCAGGGACAAGGTAAATATCAAATTTGTAACCCCCCTGCCGGGTGCCTTTACCAAACCGAGGTCATCCAAAATGCTGGGAGAACTCATGGTAGAGAAAAACATAGAGGTAATCCCGGAATTCTATATCGAAAGTGTGGATAATGACAAGCAGGTACTGAAATCGTATGACGAGATTGAGATCCCCTTCGATGTACTTACCATAGTTCCCGTAAACATGGGAAGCGAGATGGTGGAAAGAAGTGGTATGGGTGATGATCTCGGATTTATTCCAACGGATAAATTTACCCTGCGCTCGGAAAAGCATGAGAATATCTTTGTGCTGGGCGATGCTGCCAATATACCTACTTCAAAGGCCGGTTCAGTAGTTCATTTTGCAGCTGACGTAGTCTTTGAAAACATCCTGAGTGCCATGGAAGGAAGAGAGCTGAAAGCCAAATTTGACGGACATTCCAACTGTTATATCGAGACTGGTTTCGGGAAGGGGTCCATCATTGATTTCAACTATGATACTGAACCCCTGGCGGGGACTTACCCCCTGCCGGGTATCGGTCCCTTTGGCCTCCTGCAGAACACCAAGATGAATCATTATGGTAAAGTCCTGTTTCGCTGGATCTACTGGCATATCCTCCTGAAGGGCAAGGAAATGCCAATTGAGAATGAAATGACCATGGCCGGAAAAAAATTATAATTCCCTAAATCATCTGGAAAATGGCTGAAAAAGATCTACAGAAACAGATCGACGACATCAACGTAAAGCTGGATGCCATCCTGGAATGTGCTACTGCCCAGAAATTGCGCAGTGCACGCCTTGATGACCTGATGGAGGATGTCAATATCATCACCAAAGACGCTTTCAGATCAACGGTTGAGGAACTCGAGATGCAGGGGGTTGAACTGAACTGGGATGACCTTAAATTCCTTGCTTTTAAACTAATGAAAAACGTTGGCAAGTTCACCTTTGTGATGGACACCTTCGAGAGCCTCTATGACCTGATGCAGGACCTGGGACCGGTGGCCAATGAAGTGATTATAGACATGATACGTAAAATGCATGAGTTCGAACAGAAGGGATACTTTGAGTTCTTTGCTGAGATAACACGAGCTATGGATAATATCATTACCCATTATTCCGGTGAAGATGTCAGGCTGCTGGCCGATAATATTGTCACCGTCATGGATACCTTGAAGAACATAACCCAGCCCGAGATGCTTCAGTCCATGAACAATGCAGTGAATGTATTCCAGAAACTGGAACTGGATGATATTCCCGAGTACTCCATATGGAAGGCCATGAAAGAAATGCGCACACCGGAAATGAAAAAAGGCATTGGATTCATGATATCTTTCCTGAAAAATCTTTCAAACGAAAACGTAGTTTCAATAAAACAATAATTAATTCTCATAAATAACAATTAAAAATTTTAATTATGGCAATAAAATCATATGCAGGCGTTAATGTGGATGTGACAGAAGATGGATACCTCACTGATCCCACCCAGTGGAACAAGGATATCGCCGCTGAGATCGCTAAAGAAGAAGGTATCGATCTGACTGATAAGCATTTCGAAGTTATCGATTTCCTGAGGGCAGAAAATGACAAGGGAACCCAGCTAACCATCCGTATGGTTGGAAAATCCGGGATCACGGACATCAAGGGACTTTACACCTTATTTCCAGCCGGACCGCTGAAAAAATCCTCACGCATTGCCGGGATAGCCAAGCCAACAAGTTGTGTTTAATAATTAAACCTTACAATTATGTCTGAAGAAAAAAAGAAAACACCTTTAAAGAAGGTATTCATTATCGTGGCTAAAGGTACGATTGAAGATATTTACGCGGGACTGGTAATGGCCAATGGTGCTGTTATGGAAGGCATTGAAACCAAGTTGTTCTTTACCTTCTTTGGCATGGATGCCATTATCAAGAAAAGGCAGAACAAATCCAAGACCGCAACCGTCGGAAATCCGGCCATGCGTATGCCTGGCGGACTCCCATTCCCGACACTGCTCGGGATGCTTCCTGGTGTTGAAGCCGGCGTGTCCGCTATGATGAAAAGCCAGATGGCTGCCCTGGATGTACCCCCGGTAGATGAATTTATCGAGATGATTGTAGCTGGAGGAGGTGAATTATATGCCTGTAAACTTGCATTTGATATGTTCAAACTGAAAAGGGAAGACCTGGATGATAATGTAAAAGACGTCATTACCGTTGGGGAACTATACGAATTGGCAGGCGGAGAACCAGGTACACAGATCATCTTTACCTGATCAATATCACGCTTATCAGGTAACAATCAAAAATGAAACTGATCAGGCCAAAGCCATGATCTGATTACCAGAAGAGGATGTTAAGAAAGGAGCCTATATTTTGTGTTTGCACAAAATTCAGCGACGTCTTAACATCCTCTTCTGGGTTTTGGATGCTCTTTGGCCTAATCAACTTCTTCGAAGTCAACGTAATCGCCTTCCTTTGAATTTATCCCCTTATCCCGTTTCTTGAAATCAGTAATGGTAACCTCACCCTGCCGGGTGGATTTTCTGAATTCCTTTTCTTTTTTACCTGGAGGAGCCTTTTTCTTTTTGGGTGAGCCGAAGATGGCGGGTACGATGTATTTATCCAGGAACCTGATCAGGTAATAGACCAGTACAATGATCAATAAAATGCGGATAATGGCCATGCTTCTAACTGAAGGATAATCTCCGCAAAGTAAGTGGTTTTTTTTAAAATAACTGCAGCCCTGTCTGCCTCCTTTGTTAATTCATTAGGGTGCAGGAAGGCCTAGTCTATCAATGGACGGTCCTTTTTGCTACCACTGGGGTCACATCCGAAAACCAGGTTGAATCCGAAACGGAAATTCAGAGAAGAAAACTCCTGTGGCCAGAAGTATGCAGAAGGAGCCTGATCGGTTATGAAATAAATGTTAAAGGGTCCGCCACGCACGGACAGTCCGAGTCCCAGGTTCATATAATTATTCCCCATAATGGAATAACTCAGGGTGCCACTAAGCATGTTAAAAGGCTGATAATTAGCAGATATAGTAAACTGGTTATAGAACCTGTAATTATGAATACGTGTCCGGAAAACACCCCCGAAACGAACCTTTTCACTGAGCTCATAAGCAGCTCCAATGTAAACCCTGGAAGACAGGTACGATGTATATTTATTCTGTGTGGTCTTAATTTTCGTTGCATCTTTAAGCGAATCCAGTAAATCTTCCCCCGGGTCCCAATCATCATCAAGTGTAAATTCAACCCCTTCAAAAGAATAATCCATTTCCTGCGTAAAATTATAGGTTGAGTTCCGCCACCGGATAAATCCCAGGTCAAGCACAGAGGCCGATACGATGACCTTTTCAACCGGCCTGTAGTTAAATCCAAAGTCCAGGGCAAAACCCGGATTTTTAACTCCGAAAACAGTACCCAGGTTGCTCGGTGAGATCAAATCCGGGAGACCGGTTGGAATCCCGAAGATCAGGTCCATCTGATCAAGTTCCCCCAGGCTTTGGAGGCTGTCAATATCGAGGTATCCATCCTCATCGATGGGCAGGTCAACGTAGGGAAGTGAGGCGTCTGCAATGATGGCTGATTTAACATTCCACTCGTCTATGGAGGTCTTCATGTTAATATCACTCTGACGGACGGATACATTGCCCATTCCAAGCAATAGCTTTGCCCTGGCCCCTAACTGGAATTCATCTTCAAAATTATAAGATACGCCAATGGCAAGCTCATGGTAAAGATTAATATTGTTGGCCAGGTCGCTGAAATTAAACCTGGACTGGTTAAGGTTCCCATTGATCATGAATTCAGCAAGGTCCCGGGAAAAGGATATATCCTGGTCAATCCGCTGGCCGAAATCAACTGTGAAAAAGAATAATTCATTTCTCCATCCCACAGAGATGATGGTGGTAGCCAGCCCTGCCCTGACAACATTCACGGGTTCCAGGGCATTCAAAAATTTCTGTTTGTCCCCATCCGGATGCATAAAGGTGATGAATTTACCTGTGGCACTGTTCCAGGTGAATATATCCTTGTACCGCAGGGAATTTGATTCAACCTCGAAGCGTACAGGGGACAGTACAGGAAAACCGAAGTAAGACTGGCACTTTGGCTGGAATGCGGGATTCAGCTGGTTGGCCTGAGGAATCATGTGCATGTAATAATAGGTGTTGCTGTATTGAGCCGATACACCCGTCCAGACCAAAATTGTAATGCAACACAGTGCTGTTATATAGCGGATTCTTTCAGGCATGCTGATTCGTTTTAGCTTAATTGTTCTCATCCGAAGTAACACTGACCTCGGCCTTTGCCCCAAGCTTGAAGCCAAGCGAGTTGGTTGAATAGAATTTAATATCCCGGGTACCCTGATCCGTAGTTTCCACCAGGGTCTTAATCATGATCTTCTCGGCGATAAAAACATTGTCAATCTGGGATTCTGTAAGGGGGACTTCCACTTTATTGTAAGTGGTCATGATCACCTTTCCGTCATCATCGACAACTCCCGAAGGAAGTATGTTCCAGTTCTGTTCATTGAACAGGGAATCGAGATAATCATCGTTGTTATCCATAAAATAAACCTGAATACTTACTTCCAGGGGTAGTCCGTTTTCGGTTTCCAGCTGGAACATGAATGATTTGATGTTTTCCCGGCTGAAACCCTCATCACCACCTATTTCGAAATCAAACGTGTCAGCCAGTTCGAGTCCCTCTGCCCTCAAATGCATAGGTATTACTACCTCGATATTAACATCCAGGTGGCTTGTATCCAGGATGAAATTGTTCATAAAACCCGTAGGATTCCCGAGTGCATACACCGAGAATTGAAGTCCCGTGAGATCCGTACTGGCAATTTCATTGATATTGCTGTTATTACTGTCAATGGCTGTATAGGAAAGTATGGACTGGCCTACCTGGTTAATGGTCGGGGCATCTATGATGATTGGGTTGACACCAGGATCAAGGGTGATCGGAGTCATGGATGCGTCTTTGAACCGGGCTTCCAGGTCCAGCAATTCAATACCGAATGGGACACCGAACGAATTACCCACCTTCAGGTGTATCTGTGGATCGGCCAATTGTATCCTTCCTATGAAATCCTCAGGCATTGAGCTGAACTCAATCACCTCTTTATCAATGATCAGGCTGTCATATACCCCTGCATAACCATAGACAGCCTGGTAGTCAAGATCCTGGAAAGACTTGGTGATGCTGACAATCTCGCTTGCCAGGATGTCTGCTCCCGAGTTGATCAGGTCAAATTCAAAAATCATCCCGAGAAAGGTCGTATCGGGATTTGAATTATCCAGGCGAAGGGAGCTGCCAGCCAGGGGAACCCTAACCGTAGTTGAGAAATTTCCTGATGGATCACTGATCTCAATGGTCTGACGGTATTGTTCTCCGTTCAGGTCTATCTGGTCAGAATATATGGTAAGAATACCAGTATGCTTGATGGTGGAGGTAACAAAGATCACGATCTCCCCTCCTTTCATATGAACGCTGTCAAGCCGCTCATCGCCTGTTCTTTCCCATTCAAAATTTTTAACCTCCATAAAAGTGATGGTATCTCCGATATTACCCAGTGATGAACCCGGTATATCCACTGGGGTCTGAAAGAAAACCTGCAGGAAATCCTGGTCTGGGATGTCAATGTAATCATCAGCGTAGACTGTCTCTGATGTATCGAAGATGAAATACAGGAAGTTGGTACTGTCTTCAATCAGGTAACCGCTCGTGTCAAATTTTGTGAGCATGTCTTCAATGCTGAGATTCCCGAAGACCAGGGGGCCTTCAAATCCCGGTTCCCACCTGACTGTGAAGTCATATTTATCCGCCATCCATTCATCATTCATGCAGGAAACAAAGACAATCAGCAAGGAAAGAATGGCCGCGTGCGGAAGGAATCTCTTTAACCACATATGATTCAAGGTTTACAATATCCTCATTGTACGGAGTAATTGTACAAAAAGTTATCTCCGCTACCTACGATAAGGTTGAATTTGGAAGCGGACCTGCTGATCACCCCGATACTGAACGGAGTTGATCCCGGTAAAGGGAATCCATTGTATAGGGATCCATCATTATTAACCAGGTAAATCTTGTTGTTATCCGATGATACAAAACCAATTTTCTTGTTACCATGGGCAAACTGGTAAACCACTGGAGCATAGCTAATTCCGGCACGGGCATCATAGCTGAAACCTTTGGAGCCATCATGTTTGTAGACCTTCAGTTCTCCTTTATCTGCAAAAATGAATTCCTTCCGCCCATCCCCGTCCAGGTCACTGTACTCAAAGAAATGATCACCTGAAAACTGGTCGATTTCAACAGTTTCCACTGATCCGTCAAAATAAATAAATTGCACCCGCCCGGAAGAATCTGTCAGGGCAAGCCGGGGTTTAATACCGGTCGTATTGCTTTCCAGGATGAATCGGGCATTTTTTGATACAGGAAAATGTTTTTTCACGCTGACCCTGGTTTCCCCCCTCCGATTCAGTATATAACAGGTGAAATGATCCGCAAATACAAGATAATCCTTATTGCCTATCCGAAAATGCCTGAGGGGATCCTCCACCCTTCCTTCTGTCTTCCCGAAGTTCCACCCTTTAACGATGCTGCCTTCCTTATCATACAGGTAGACTCCCTTGTCCTCGGCTGCCAGGAATATGCGGTAATCCCTGCTTTTCTCATAATCAAAAAGGGCCAGTCCATTGGTTGCCGGTGAGCGTAATTTCACGGGATATCTTTCTACATAGTTCCCGTTACGGTCTAACAGGTGAAGCTGCTCACCTGTATTAAAGAGAAACTGAAGCTTCCCATTTTTGTAGAAATCTATCTGGTAAATATCGCTCAGGATCTGTCCATCAATCTTTTGTTTCCACAGAACCCTGCCCGAATTGTTTAACAGGTAAACATTATGCCTGTCATCCTGTACGAAGATCTCCTTCTCCCCGGTGTAATGATTGACGACGAATTTAGGTTTGGTAATAACCCGGGATTCCAACCTGCTTTCCCACACGGTCTGGGCTTTATCCCTCATGTCGGGAGTATATTTAATGATGATATTGTTATATGCCAGGTCATTTTCAGATGTTATCTGGTAAGCAAAAGCCTGGAACTTGAATAAATGATCCTTTTCCGCCAGGATCTTTTTGAACAGGTCTGGACGCAGGTATCTTTCCATCAACCAGGCTGATCCGGGGAAATTCAGATAAAAGTAAAAATTTGAGCGGGATGCCAGGTATTCTGAAAACTGGTGATATTCCAGGTCACTGTTCAGGTTGTTCCCGATCTGGTTGGCATGGATATATTTGGAAAGGGACTGAATGGAATTGCCGAAGATCAGGTAATTATCGAAAAAGGTGCAATACTTACTGTTGATCCCCTCAAACATTTTTCCAAACAGTTTCATTGGGAGATAAGGCACTGGCAATTGGTAAAATGTGAATTGGACATCATTCATAACCTGCTGCTGAACTATCAGTGAGGAAAGAGAAATCCCATCTTTCTCACAGACGATCGTCAGTAATTCCTTCAGCTTTTCAACGGCCAGGCTCTGGCTTTTTGTATTGCAAACTACATAGGCATTCTCATCCCAGCCAAAATTCCGGATATCAGTCAACACCAGGGCCACCTGCCTGTCAAATACCGGCAGGAGGAGTTTATCCAGGTCCATCTTGTATTTCTCGTTCAATGACCTGAGTTCCCGCAGGTATGCCCGCCCATGGCCATGTATCTCAAGATGCTCTATATAGTCCTTTTTGTACCCTGGGAAATCATCCAGCCCAAGGGCCAGAAAGGCTGAAATATTTTCCGGGATTATGGCTTCAATATCCAGTCGCTGGGGCTGATGTTTTAAAATAATGTTCAGAAAATCATCTGATACGGGACTCGAATAGGTAAAACCATTCAGAAGCAATGCATCGTGACGGATATTCACATCCATCTCCGACCAGCCGGCAAAGTGCACAAAATCTGAAACCTTTTCCGTGTACCGGTCATTGAATAAATGTGATACAAACCCCGGGAGTGTCTTATAATCCAGGTATAAATTCCCCTCCACGTTCCGTCCGGCTGTTTCTGCGACTTCCTTGAATCCGTCCTCATCCGCTATAGACTGGGATTGGGATAGTTGCCTGACAGAGGCTTCCAGCAGGATGGAAGAGGGACTCAGGATGAGAAGTCCCCTGAAAAATGCAAAAGAAAAATTATCTTTCCTGCTGTTCCCTGTAAAACTCACATCATAGATCCTGACCTCATCATATTTCCTGGGCGTGAAGGTGGCGTTGGACTGAACCTTATCCTGGATAAATTTGAGAATCTGTTTTTCGGTCCCAGTATTATCCAGTGGATAATATAAAATGAACTCGAAACGGTTTTTTCCTGATCTATGGAGCGAGAGTGATATATCCGATCCCTTGTACAGGTTCTCCAACTCCTCATCCATCCGTAACATAGAATCGAGTTTCCCAAGAGTTAATTGAAATGCCCCAATCCTATTCACCATGCCGAGTTCATGCCAGATCTTATTGCGGGACAATTCATCCCTGATAAAACCCGAAAGGTCATTGGCCATGATAATCAGTGCCGCATCAGTGGGTACGGCCTGGATGACGTCTGCCTGCTGGATATTGCCCTTCCGCAATTCCAGGATGCTGTAAATAATGATTGCTACAAAAATAACGGCTACTGCGCCGATGGTCACTTTCCTGATCATATACTGTTCATTATCCAGGGCTTGCCCAATTATATGAAAAATATACATAGTCCGGGAGATCTGTCTTCTGAGTTTTTCAAGAGACTACTGTTTATATCTTTGACTATTTCCTCTTTTGGAATAATTTTTGTGGTAAGTTATGTTTGCTCTTTTTTGACTGAAATGGGTCCACTAAGAAGTATTTTAGGCATTCTGATTCTCTCTCTTCTATTCTATCAAACATCTTTTGGTCAGCAGATTACTGTTCTTGATCAGGGGACAGAACAACCGGTTGACCATGTTGCATTATTCAATAAGGATAAATCGGTTTCAGCCATATCGGATGCTTTCGGAAAAGCCGATCTCGGGTTTTTTGCAGAAGATGACAGCATTTTTTTACAGCATTCTTCCTATGAACTATGCGGCTATACCTGGCACGAACTGGTGTTTGGCAGTGGGCGGGTGCTCCTGAAAAGACGCAATATCATGATGGAGGAATTTGTGGTTTCGGCATTAAAAGGAAAGGAAAAGAAGGAAGAAACGCCTTATATGATAGATGTACTGGGACCAGAACAGCTTCAGACCACTGCTTACCAGACCAGTGCAGATATCCTCCTTGAATCAGGAAATGTAATGGTTCAGAAAAGCCAGGGCGGTGGTGGAAGTCCAATCCTGCGTGGATTTGAAGCCAATAAGATCCTGCTTGTGGTTGACGGCGTCCGTATGAACAATGCCATCTACCGGTCCGGCCACCTGCAGAACTCCATTACTATTGATAACAGCATCCTTGACCGTGTTGAGATCCTGTTTGGTCCATCCACCATTATTTACGGAAGCGATGCCCTGGGAGGGGTCATACATTATTACACCAGGGATCCGGAGTACAATGCTACTCATGCCTCAGCATACGGTCAATTCTCAACTGCCAACCTCGGAAAGATTGTTCATGGCGATTTCAATATCGGCAAGAAAAAGATTGCCAATACCACCAGCCTGACCTTTAGTGATTTTGGTGATATCCGCAGTGGTGAAAAACGGAAAACGGAATGGGGAGACTGGGGTCAGGTGAATCATTACGTAAGCCGGATAGGTGATAATGATTCCACCATTGCTAATCCCAATTCCCATATACAGAAAAATACCGGATACCACCAGCTTGACCTGCTATCCAAAACCAGTTATGCGCCATCTGCCCTTCTGGATCTATCCCTTAATCTCCAATTATCTACTTCATCCAAAGTAGACCGCTTTGACCAGCTGAATGATTATGACGGGGATAGGCTGAAGTATGCGGAATGGTATTACGGTCCCCAGAACAGGTTCCTTTCCTCCATGCAAGCCTTATATAAGAAACACAACCCTTTGTTTACCAACATGACGGCAATAGTGGCCTTTCAGAAGATAGACGAGGACCGGATCACAAGGAAGTTCAGGGTGAACGACAAGCTTTTCCAGGAGGAGGATGTATTTGTGTACAGTGCCACCTTTGATTTTACCAGGTTAATGAAAAAGGGACACCGGCTCATTTATGGACTGGAGGCTAATCATAATGATGTGAGGTCATCCGCCCGTTACGAAAACATCATAAACGGTAGCATCACCGAAGCCATTAGCCGCTATCCGAAAGGAGGCAGTCATACCAATTCTTTCTCGGCATACGGGAATTACAAAATGCTGGTTAATCCCAAGGTGTTATTTAACGTGGGACTCAGATACCATTACGGCATGCTTCGTTCGACTTTTACTGACAGTAACCTGCCTTTTACTGAGATTAAAATCAACAACGGGGCTCTTACGGGCAGCGCAAGCGTCATTTTCAGTCCCCAGAACACCTGGAGGTATAAATTTATCTTTGCTACCGGGTTCCGCAACCCGAATGTGGATGACTATGGGAAGGTCAGGGCCAAAGGGGAATTCGTGACAGTCCCCAACGAAAACCTGGAACCCGAATACACCTATAACCTGGAGATCGGGGTCAGTAAAGTCCTCCCCGGGATCGCCACCATCAGCGGCAGGATATGGTTCACTTACCTGAATAATGCCATTGTCCGTACCAGTCATTCATTAAACGGTTCAGATTCATTATTATATGACGGGAATTATTACGGGGTCATCACCAATGCCAATGCCAGTCTTGCCACCATACAGGGCATTTCCCTGAATCTTAATTCTGCCCTGCCAGGCAACTTTTCCTTCAAAGGAAGTTTAAATTTCCTGCGGGGACGGGATATCACCAACGGGGTTCCCCTGGCTCATATTCCCCCGGTTTTCGGTCGCCTTTCTGCAGGTTATGCCTACCGGAAATTTAACACCGAAGCATATTTAGCATACAGCGGAAGGAAATACTGGTCGGAGCTATCACCCTATGGGGAAGATAATGAAGATGAAGCCATAGCAGATTTTGGTTTTCCTGGCTGGTCTACCCTTAATCTCCGTGCTCAGTTCAGGATCAATGAACATTTCACGGTACAGCTGGCAGTCCAGAATATCCTTGACCGGTTCTACAAAGTCTTTGCATCCGGAGTCGGAGCCCCTGGCCGCAATTTTATCTTTACCTTCCGGGCCAATTTCTGAGCATCTAATTTATTGACCTTTCTGTCCGCTTGCCTGTATTGTTGAAATAAGCCCGCTTTTTTATACTTTTATTTCATAGGTTGATATTTTCGTGAATAAAACTTATTTTATTTTTCAACGACAGATGGTGGATTTCACATTGCCTGAACCCATCAGGGTCCTGGTTACTGACCGGATGCGAGGCATGCTGGGGCATATGACCCATAACCGTTTTGTCGCAGTAGGAATAGGTGCTCTGGTGACCACTATCATTCAAAGCAGCAGTGCTACCAGTGTTATGCTGGTTGGATTTGTTAATTCCCGCCTGATGGATTTTCGCCGGACCATCGGGATCATTCTCGGGGCTATGATAGGAACCACCTTCACGGCACAGATCATCGCTTTCAAGATCACCGATTACGCATTGCTGATCATCGCAGTCGGATTTTTCATCTATGCTTTTTCCAGCAAACCCAGGATTAAACATCTCGGAGAAACGGCAGATTACCTGGCAACAGAGATCCAGAACTACCTCACTGCACTCACCCGTGAGAATGTGGGACAAAAAAGGTGAATGAATTCGAAAACATTGCAGATATCATTTCCAAAATAATGGCACACCGGGCCAGGGAGATGAAAAGCAAGTATAAAAAATACAGGCTGCTTGCCATGGAATTTGAAATGCAACATTACCGCAGATTGCAGGATCCTGCCACCAGCTCACAGGAAAGCAGTGAGACCCACCTGGAATTGATAACAACACTGAGAAATATAGCGGGTCATGCCACCAATATTGCCCGGATTTTTCTTAACCAGCTTGAAAAAACCTAGTATGCCTGATTATGGAGAACAATCTTGAAAATACACCACGTATCGATCCGACAATCCACGAAAGCTGGAAAGCGCTCCTCCTGGAAGAGTTTAATCAGCCATACTTCATTGCCCTGAAGCAATACCTGGTGCAGGAGAAAAAAAACCATGTAATCTATCCACCGGGTAACAAGATCTTTTCGGCCTTTGACCGGACATCCTTCGACCAGGTAAAGGTGATTATACTGGGACAGGATCCCTATCATGGGAAAGGACAGGCCCATGGCCTTTGTTTTTCTGTGCCTCAGGGCATTACAGCACCTCCTTCCCTTGTAAACATCTTCAAGGAACTGAACAATGACCTGGATATTTCCATTCCACCCCACGGCAACCTGGAAACATGGGCGGACCAGGGGGTCCTCCTGCTGAATGCCACCCTGACCGTCAGGGCCAACCAGGCCGGCTCACACCAGAACAAGGGATGGGAAAATTTCACCGATGCTGTGATCAGGAAAATATCTGATGGTAAGGAGGGATTGGTATTCCTGCTATGGGGCAGGTACGCACATGCCAAAGAACACCTGATCAACGGTGATCGCCATCATATTCTGAAAGCCGCCCATCCATCTCCATTTTCAGCCCATTCAGGTTTCTTCGGATGCCACCATTTTTCAAGGGCGAACGAGATCCTGGAAGAACAGGGAATGACACCGGTTAATTGGAGCCTCTCCTAGTCTCCGGGTTGCTGGCTTTTGATCATGGTTAAAAGCATCTTGAACTTCTTCACCGCTTTTACGGCATGAGGTTCACCTGCCGGCATGATGATGCTGTCACCTTTATTCAACGAATGTACATTATCATTGATACGGATCTGGGCTGTGCCATCGATTACCTGTACCATGGCATCAAAGGGAGCGGTATGCTCACTGAGTTCCTGCCCCTGATCAAAGGCAAAAAGGCTAACATTCCCACCGGGAGATTTCACCACGGGTTTGCTGACAATGGATTGATCTGCATATTCAACGGCCTCTTCAAGGACCATTACCTGGTCTCTCGGAAATTGATCTGAAGTCATAATATATATTGCTTTATTTTGGAAAATATTAAATCCACTCCTCTGCCAGGATTTCACCCTGGATACCCACCTGGACAGCCTTTACCGGAACCTTCCGCTGGGCCTTTGAGGTGGCTGACTGAACCAGCTGCATGAGACCTCCGCAACAGGGTACCTCCATGATCATTACCGTGATGGTATTTACTCCGGCATGGTCTATCAATGCTGTCAGCTTCTGCTCGTATACCTCCATATTGCTATCAAGCTTGGGACATGCAATCACCAGGGATTTGTTCTGCAGATGCTTCGCATGAAAATTCCCAAGTGAATATGCAACACAGTCCGCCGACACCAAAAGATCCGAATCTTTGAAATAACCAGCACCTGGATTGATAAGGTGCATTTGAACGGGCCATTGGCGAAGGGCTGAAGGCTGGTCTGATACAACTTCCCCGGCCGGTTCTGCCTGGCCACCGGCCTGGAAGGACATTTCCTGGGAACCCTGACCACCACACCCGCTCTGCATCTGTAATCCAGAGGGTTCAGGGGCTTGAGTCTTTTGGGATATATTCTGGGGTTTGCTATGGTGGTGAACCTCTTGTATGATCTCCACCGGGTTAAAGTCAAGCTTCTCCTTGTTCTCCAGCAGGAACTGAACCCCCTGCTTGAGGAATGCATGTTCCTGGTGGTCTTTCAAGTGCTTCATATGGGCTGTTACTACATTCTTTCCCTTTTGTATCATTTCCTTCATAACAGCTATCTCATCATAGGGTTCCGCCTCCCTTTCCTCGATGGTCAATGCGTCCTGGGGACAATGCCCGATGCATGCACCCAGGCCATCGCACATTAAATCACTTATCAGCACTGCCTTTTCGTCGATGATCTGCAAGGCCCCTTCATGGCAGTTTGGAATACAGATGCCGCAACCGTCGCACTTTTCCTCATCTATTTGAATAATCTCTCTTGTCATTTTTACTTTAGTTATTTCAGTTCATATTTACTGGAGGTTTTGTCCCCAGTTTTATTTCACTTAATGTCCTATTTTCATAAAAGTTCCTGAATTTTTCCGAAAATTCTGCCGGCAAATTCCCAAAGACGCAATTCTCAAAGGGACATTTGTCCTCGTCAATCCCGCAAAATGAATGGTCCATTTTGCCTTCTATCAATTCAATGATCTCCAGCAGATTGACTTTCCCGGCATCTTTTAACAATTCAAACCCTCCTTTGGGTCCCCGCCCAGACCTCAGGTATCCCTGTCTGACCAAGAGTTGCATGACTTTGGCAATATGGTTCCTGGAAAAACCTGTTTTTTCTGCCATCTGGTTAACATTGATCGAACCCTCATGATTGGCAACCAGCGCCAGGGTATGGATGGCAATGGAGGATGCCTCAGATATGGATGGGAATCTATTCATATATGTATTTCGGTATTTGAATACCCAAATATAGAAATAATATTTTAATTGCTAAAAAACTTAATGAACACTAAAAGGTACGCAGGGTGAAAACAGGGCTTTTCTCAAAGGGGATATTGAA
>SDBS01002813.1_pt1 | contig 17215 bp, 15 predicted proteins | sample 2277091 | NCBI WGS metagenome assembly SDBS01 (sample SAMN10404972, study PRJNA504765) | marine sediment metagenome | isolation source: marine sediment core GS10_PC15, 163 cmbsf | place: Arctic Ocean: Southern Knipovich Ridge | collected 2010 | reverse complement strand
AAAAATTGTTGATCAATTAAAATATATTGATGCGCAAAGCACTGCGTTAATCTATAATGATGTTCCAAAGGATGCACAAGATTGGCATAGACTATATATAGCGTTATCCAATTGCTATAAACCGGTAGTAACTGGAACATTCCGTAAAGAAAGCTTTTCTATTATGAGAGATATTTTGCTAGCATGTAGAAAATCAGAAGATGATTTAGCTAGGAAACCTTTAGCAATATTTGACGCTTGTCCTAGCCCTCCTTTAAGATGGTCTGATCTTACAACTCAATCATTAATAGATGCTGCAGAGAGTATGATCCCTTCAGAGTTAGTGTCAATGCCCTTAGCTGGTGCCAGTGCTCCAATTACATTAATAGGATCAATTACTCAACATTGCGCTGAATGTTTAGCTGGAGTTGTAATTGTTCAACTGGCGAAGAAAGGTGCCCCACTAATATGGGGAGGTTCTCCAGCAGTTTTTGATATGAAATATGGAACTACTCCAATGGGTGCAATTGAAACAATGATGATGAATTTAGGGGATATTGAGATGGGTAAATTTTTGAAAATGCCAACTCATGCATACATGAGTTTAAGTGATTCTAAGATTCCGGATATTCAAGCAGGTTTTGAAGCTGGAATGGGAGCATTATTAGCTGCTTTAGCTGGAAACAATATGACTTCAGGTCCAGGAATGTTAGACTTTGAATCAACTCAGAGTATAGAGAAACTAATAGTTGATAACGAAATTGTAGGAATGGTAAAGAGATTTATTCAAGGAGTTGAAGACTATGGCTCTCCATTTGCATCAGAAATTTTAGCTGATTATGAAGATAAAGAAGAATTACTATCACATCCATCAACTTTAAAATATTTTAGAAAGGAATTATTTTTTCCAAGTAGCATAATAGATAGAATGACCCGTGATTCGTGGAAGGAAAAAGGTTCTAAATCAGCAAGAAAAAGAGCAAAAGATGTAGCCTTAAAACTTTTAGAAAAACCCTCAATAAAGCCTATTGATGACAATCTAGCTAAAGAGTTAGACAAAATAGCTGAGAATGTGTTAAAATAATTTCTATTTATATATTATAGCTAAATAATAAAAACCAATTAAATTGAAATTTTTATTATTATTAGAATATTAACTTAAATTACCAAAATATTTTGGAATAAGAACAAATGCCAAATTTAGTAGAGAAAAAGGATAAAAAATTCTCCTTATTTCTAAATAAAGGTAGATGTGGTGGATGCCGAGCTTGTATATGTGTCTGTCCTACAGGTATTTTAGAAATGAGTGATGAATTAAATTATAGAATTGCGTACATACCCAAAGTTATAGAAGAAAAAGCTCAATATTGTACAGGGTGCAGACGTTGCGAATATTGTTGTCCTGAATGGTGTATTTACGTTTTAGATGATGAACGACAAAATTCCGGTGAAAAAGCCTAAAATAAAGAGGAAATTAAAATGATAATGAATGATAAGAATAGATTTCTACCAGAAGGTAAATATGTAATGATGGGTAATGTCGCCATGGCAGAAGGAGCTTTAGCTGCAGGATTGGGATTTTTTGGAGGATACCCAATTACTCCAAGTACAGAAGTTATTGAACACCTTGCAAAACGATTACCCGAAGTAGGGGGTTGTTGTATGCAGATGGAGGATGAATTGGCATCCATTAATGCAGTTATTGGGGCGTCATTAGTAGGGGTAAAAGCTATGACAGCAACTTCAGGACCAGGACTTTCTCTGATGGTTGAAACTATAAGCATGGCTGCTGGTCTAGAAATCCCATTTGTATTTGCTGATGTAATGAGGAATGGACCTGGAACAGGATTCGTAACTGAGCCACATCATAACGATTTAGGACTGATTCGTTTTGCTGGAAATGGAGAGTTTCAAGTTATAGCATTAGCTCCAATGAACTGTCAAGAACTTTTTGATTTAACAATTACCGCATTCAACTTCGCAGAAACATATCGCTGTCCAGTATTTATTATCTCGGATGCATATTTAGGACATATTCATGAATCAGTTAATATACCACCAAAAGAAGAAATTTTAAAGCGGGTTATTAAAAGAGAATTACCTCAAGATTTGAATAATAAATTTTCTTATAAAGATGAAAATAGTGGCAAATACATAATACCAAAACCTCCAATATTGGGAACAGATTATTGTCCAATAATGTTTCTTCATCAACCTCACACTCCTCAAGGAATTTCTAGTCGTAAATTATCATTACCTTTTACAGAAATGTTGATAGAAAAAGTTAGGACTAATATGGATAAAATATCACTTTCAGAGGAGTATAAATTAGAAGATGCCGAAATAATAATCATATCTTATGGTTTACCTGTGAGGACAAGTTATCGTGCTGTTGATATAGCACGTAAAGAAGGAATTAAAGTAGGAATATTTAGATTAATAACAGTCTGGCCCTTCCCCGACGAAAAAGTAAAAGAGATTGTTAAAAATGCTAAAGCAATATTAGTACCAGAACTAAATTATATTGGAATTGTTGCTGAGCAAATCGAAAGGGTAACCCAACTAGAAATCCCTATTATTAGAATTCCAAAAGTGTGTGATTTCCATCACCCAGATGATATTTTAAAAATAATTAAGGAGGTTGCAAAATAATGTCTGGATTAGGACCTACTTATCCGAGTGAAAAACCAGAGCATCCCTATCTTTCAGTTTCTTTACCTGGACACCTTTTCAGAGCCTATACATCAAGCTTTTGCGCTGGTTGTGGATATGGTATAATTGGGCACCTCTTTAATCGAGTCTTTGAAGATGAAAAATTGGATCCTAAATTACATCCAATGGTAATAGGTATTGGATGCTATTCCCAAATGTTACTAACATTACATTTTGCATCTCAAAAAATTTTAGCACTTCATGGTCGAGCTCCAGGATTAGCTACAGGCATGAAAATGGCAAACCCAAAAATGAAGCCTATTATTTTTGCTGGAGATGGAGATGCCCTTGGAATAGGTGGAAATCATTTTATTCACATTTGTCGAAGAAATCTAGATTGTGTAATTTTTGTCTTTAACAATAGTATATATGCGATGACAGGTGGGCAAGGTGCTCCAACGACTTTATTTGGAGCAAAAACTACAACAACACCTTATAAAATGTTTGAAAATAGAATAGATGGCGTTAATCTTGCTCTCACTGCTGGTGCTTCCTATGTCGCAAGAACTACCGTTGCTCACCCAAGAACTTTTATGAAGTATTTCAAAAAAGCGTTAAAACATAAGGGAACCTCGGTCATCGAGGTCATAACCCCCTGTGTTACCTACTTCGGAAGGAAGAATTTAGATAATTTGGGAGCTGAATATTTGGATGTAAAGGGAAAAAAAATGGATAATACCGGCATAATGATTGACTGGATAAGAAGAAATAGTATTCGAATAAACCAAGCAAAATTCATGACGGAAAAAGAGTTGTTTAACAAATACGTTATAGGAGAATTTAGATATGATCCCCACAAACCAGAATATTCAGAAGAATATGCTAAAATAAAGAAAATTGCAATGGAGGGAAAATAAAGTTTGTCTCGTTACGAGATTCGAATCTCCGGATTTGGAGGTCAAGGTGTAATAACACTAAGTAAGATGATCATAACTGCTAGCTCTTTGTATGAAAATTTAACAGCGACTCAAACTGAAGCTTATTCCGCTTCTGCCAGAGGTGGCTCATGTTGGGCAGAAGTTGTGGTTGATTTAGATAAAAATATAAAATTTATTGACTATCCTAAAGCTTTAAAACCGTATGATTTCTTAATAATCCTTTCAGAGGAATCGGCTTCAAGAATTAACCCAAAAGATATAAAACAAGATGGAAACACGGGTTTTTTGCTTTGGGATCCATCTACGATTAAAACATTTAAAGCTCTAAAGCGACTTAAAAAAGTATTGGGGATTCCAGTTCAGAAGATAGCAGTTGAAAAATTTGGAAATATCGTATTTTCTTCTACGATAATCTTCGGAGCCTTCACTATTCTTTCGAGGATTATCTCAGAAGAATCTGCTATAGAAACTATGAAACATCTTGTACCACCTACAACATTAGATAAAAATTTAGAAGCTTTCGAACTGGGAAAAAGAGAAGCACAAGATTTCATTAAAAAATTAGAGGAGGAAAACTGAATAAATGTATAGTACTAAAATTCAAAAAGGGTGGATAGAACTAGATTCTGAAATTATTAAACAAGGAAAATGCGTCTACTGTGGGGCGTGCGGAGCATTTTGTGCTAATATTAAGTTTGATTCTGAAAAGGAAATACCTATAGAAGATGGTTCTTGCAAAGATGTAAATACATGTCGGGATGGTTTTGGTTTATGTTATAACCTGTGCCCTAAAACAGGAATAGAACAAATCCCATTGCCACTGTTAGATAAATGGGTATTTGGAAAAAAGCAGGATAAAATTCTCGGGCACTATATTGATATAGTTTCTGTTAAGCTCAGAGATTCAGCAAGGGAAAAACTTCCAATGGAAGCAGGTCCATTGACCGCATTATTATCTATAGCAATGGAAGAAGGTTTAATTGATTGTTCTATAATAACTGATAAAGATGACAACTTTAGGCCTTTCCCATTGCTCGGAACTAATCTTAAAGAGTTATTTAAAGGTATAGGTTATAAACCGACTCAAAGCCCAACACTTTCGTTAGTGGGGTATGCAATCAATAAAGAGCACACGGATATTGCTGTTGTTGGTACTCCCTGTCAAATACAAGCTTTAAGAAAACTGCAGAATCATCATGGATTTGATTTTGAAGCATTTGATTTAGTTTCACTAACAATTGGGACATTTTGTTTTGGAACTTTCTATAATCAGAGTTTAACAAGTTGTTTTAAAGAATACGGGATAAATAACAAAGAGATAATAAAAGTTGCAACTGATAAAAATAAGTTTAATATGAAAATTCTTACCAACAATGGTACTACTGAAATACCACTCAATTTTATCTATGAAAAAGCAATTCGAAGCTCTTGTTTTTCATGTTCAGATTATACGGCTTCCTTTGCTGATATCTCTATAGGAAATATAGGAAGTGAAGATGGGTGGAGAACAATGATTATTAGAACTGAGAGAGGGCAAGAAATTTTTGATTTAGCATTAGAGAAGGGTGTTTTTAAGACAAATGTCATTTCAAAAGACAATGAAGATATTTTATTAGAATTGACTCGTAAAAAAACAGAGATTGTGAAGATAGAGTCAATTATAGACCATTCCCCCGATATTAAAAGTTTCTTGATTCGAAATGAAAGAATAGCAAAGGCATATAGACCGGGGATGTTTGTTATAATATGGCTACCAGATATAGATTTCTTGCCAATGTCAATTTCTAATATTGAAGGAAATGTAATTGAAATAACTGTTCAAAAAATTGGAGAGGGAACAAAGAAATTATTCGAACTGAGGAAGGGTGATAGTATAGGGATAAGAGGACCATTTGGTAATTATTGGAATTATGAAGATGCTAATAATATCCTTATTGTTGGTGGAGGTATGGGTATCGCAGCATTAACATCATTAATTGAACCACTAAAACAAAATAAGAAAAATGTGACAGTTACTATTGGTGCAACAGATAAAGCCTCACTGATTTTTACTGATAGATTACTTGAGCTTATACCAAATACCATGTGCAGTACAGACGATGGCTCTGTAGGAAAAAAATGCTTTGTTACAGAGACTATCGAAGATATACTTGCGAATAATTCTATTGATTTAATTATTACTTGTGGTCCTGAGGTCATGATTAAAAAAGTTTCAGAGATAGCAGAGTTAAAAATCATAAAAATGCAAGCATCCTTAGAAAGAAAAATGAAATGTGGAGTTGGATTGTGTGGTTCTTGCTGTATAGGGAAAAATAATGATGTTTCTGTATGTAAAGAAGGTCCTATTTTTAGTTCCGCAGATTTAAAATCATTTCCACAATTTGGTACTTATTCAAAATAAACAACTACTTTTTTTACATTTTATTCAATTTTCCTTAATTTTTTTACCCCAAAATATAGTAGTGGGATTGCTATTCCAAGTGAAATTAGCAATAATGGAGTATTTAAAAATAATTTTGCCAATGTGGGTGATTTGGGTATTGGTAAGAACAACATCACAACGAAAAAGAGTAATTGAAATGGAACCATTTGAATAAGCATTAAAATGAATATATTTAAAGTCATTGTACGCCCTTTTTCTTCAAATGAAGGGTTGAAACATTGAATACCTATAGCCTGAGTAATTACAATCTCACAATTAATTAAATAAAATGTAAAGAAAAAAATAATTGAGAAAATATCAAATCGTAAAAAAATTGTAAAAAATATTGTAATACCCAAAGTCATAAAGGAATTTAAGATTAGCATCGCAATCATATAGGAATAAACTAAAGCAGGAATATCTCGAGGGCTTCTTGCCCATACCCAGATTAGGTCTTTAGAACCAACAAAAATATAACTTCCAAACATTAAACCATACATCATCCCTCCAACATAAATTAACATTACCAGTACGAGAGAGTCAACAAACACATCTTTTTCACCACCTAATACAAAAGAGAAGATTACTCCTATAACTCCAGTCAATCCTATAACATACGCTATTTTCATCACATTCTCTCTCTTTCTTAGGAATTCTTTTAGTTGGGTGATGATTAATCCCTCCCATTTACTTCCTGTTATTTTTCTTATTAAAAAATAGAATTTATTTTCTCGTTCTATTATTGTAGAAATCTTTTCAATACCACCCTCTAATGTGAAAAATTTATCAGCCTTTTTAAAAGATATATATAAAATTAATAAAGGTATTCCAATGGCTAAAAAGATACTAAACCAAATGTTCAATATATAGCTACTAATCAATATAGGATCAATAATAAATAAAATTATATTAGAAAACCATAAAGAAGGGTAAAACATTAGCCAATTTCTTAATTGGGGGTTATTTATGAGGAAATTGAATAAGAATTGTAGTGTATAAATCATTGCGATCATGGCTATTGAAAGCAGGAACACAAGAACTTTTCCTATGTCTCGAAAACGCTCACTCTTAGCTATTTTATGTTCTATCCATGATGCAATAATAGAACCTAATAAAGTAGCAAATATAACTAATCCAAATATACACACGTAGATGATTATATATTGAATTAAACTCAAATTAATGAGAGAATTAAGTAAACCAATAATAATTGGAGAAAATAATAAAACACCTGCTAAATAAACGGGGAATTTTCCAATAAATTCACCAATAAAAAGATCACCTGCAGTAGCCGGTGAAGCTAATACAATTTCTTTAAAACCAATTTCAGTTTTCCTAAAAACACTGTTTAAAGGATATATCAAAATTGATAAAAAAAAAGCCATCATTCCGAATTCAATAATTAATGCAACACCAAATATTATTTCTGGAATTTCCTCTGCTAAGGTTGGCATAAATAGGTCAAAAAGCATAGGAGCTAATAAAAAAGCCCAAATTATTAAAGAAGAGTATAAAATAATGAAAAATCTTGCTCGATGGTTTCGAAATTTATTAGTTCTAAGCCTAAGCTCATTTTTTGCTATTGTTTTCCAGAGACTCGTTTAAATTCAACTCTTTTTTTAAAAAATGTTTTCAAGTATTTTCACTTTTATTCAAACTTACCTAATTTTTTAATCCCAAAATATAGTAATGGAATTCCAGTTCCTACTCCAATAAGTATTATTGGCAATGCTTGGATGATTATCATTAACTCAAGTGAAAGACTCAAACGAGTAGTTACCATAATCTGAAAAATAATATTTATAATGATGATAACAATGCTAAGACCAATAAATAATCCATTATTTAACATCATGTCCCCTCCTTTCTCTTCAAATGCAGGATTAAATGCTTGTATTCCAACTGCTTGTGAGATAGATATCGTTCCATGAACAAGAAATAAGATAAAGAAAAAGATCACTAAAGAGCTATTATAATTAAAAAGAAGAGAGAATAATATAGTAAATCCTATATCAAGAAATAATAATATTATTATTATCATCCTAAGATAAGAGTAGATAAGAGCTGAAATTCCTCTAGGACTTCTTTTATAGACCCAGAGAAGGTCTTTGCTCCCAATAAAAATAGTATTGCCTATAAATATTCCCATCATCATACCTACAATCAAAATTAGCATTATCATTTGGAAAGTTTGACTTAAAAGATCAAAATCTTCATCTGCTCCCATAAAATTAAAGAGAACTGCCTCTATAATAACAATCGCTACGACGTAGACAATTTTTATGAAATTTTCCTTCTTTCTAAAGAATGCCTTGAATTGAGTAATTATTAAACCTTCCCATTTGTGTTCTGAGATTTTCCTAATGAATCCATAGAATAAATTTTCTTTTTCGATAATTGATGAGATTTTTTCAATACCACCTTCTAAAGAAAAAAACACATCTGCTTTTTTAAAAGAAAAGTATAATATTAAGAGTGGAACTCCAATAGCGATTATTCCACTTAACCATATATTCAAAAAATATGTTTCAATTAACGCAGGCTCGATTACATATAAAATTATATTAGAGAACCATAAAGAAGGGTAAAACATAAAGAAATTCTTTAATTCGGGGTGATTCATCAAGTAATTAAACAAAAATATTAAGGAATACATGATTACAACCATTACAATAACAAGAATCCACTCAAGAGCTTTACTTAAGTCCCTTGACTTTTCACTCTTAGCTATTTTATGCTCAAGCCATAGGGAAAAAATCGTCCCTATTAAAGCAGCGAAAATAACAAGTCCTATTATACAAATATAAATTATAGCATATTGAAGTGGATTCAGATTCATTATTGGATTAATTATTCCCATCAATATAGGAGCAAATATTAAAATAAAAATTATGTAGATGGGTAGTTTACCTATATATTCTCCAAGGAAGATATCTCCCGATTTAACTGGAGATGCTAAAACTATTTCTTTATAACCAATTTCAGCCTTACGATGAATATTTTGTAGTGGATATAACATAATCATTAAAAAAAACAACATCAATACAAATTCCATGATTAATGCTAAACTGGATATTATTACCGATAAGGGCATATATTCTAATAACCCGGATAAAAAAGATGAGGTTATTAGATCAAAAAGGAAAGGCGCGATAAGAAAAGCCCATATTAAGAGAAGACTATATAAGATTAAAAAGGCTCTGATTCGATGATTTCTTACACCGCTTGTCTTTCTTTTAAGTTCTGTTTTCGCAATAACTTTCCAAAGAGCCATCCTAATTTTTCTATTTTCTTTTCTTTTTTTTCTTTTTCTTATCTTTTTTCTTAATTTCTGTTGTTTTTTCCCTCCAAGCTAATAAATCGTCGATTTTAGATACACCCATTATTTTTAGATAAGCATCTTCTAAGTCTATGGCATCTACAGACTCAATTATTTCTTTTGGACTTCCCTCAACCTTTAAAACTCCTTTATCGATTATTCCTATTAAATCACAGAGCTCTTCAGCAGCATCTAAAAGATGGGTACAAATAAAAATAGTTTTATCTGCTTTTTTTGTAAGTTCCGATATTAGATCTTTTACCATTCTTGCTGCAGCAGGATCTAAATTTGAAGTAGGTTCATCTAAAAAGATCATTTTAGGATCTTGTATTAAAGCGGCACATAAACATACTTTTTGTTTCATCCCTCTCGAGTATCCTTCTAAAAGATCATTCTCACGCCCTCCTAATTTAAAAATCTCTAATAATTCCTCAATACGGGAAGAAATTACTACTTTCGGCAAATAATATAATTCACCAACAAATTCTAAGAATTCCTTAGCAGTTAATTTCTGATATAATCCTGGTGATTCAGGTAGAAATCCACAATTAATTTTCACTTGTTTACTTTGAGTTAATATATCATACCCGACAACTTGAGCACTACCCGAAGTAGGGCTAATAATAGCGTTTAACATTCTTACAGTAGTAGTCTTACCAGCGCCATTAGGACCTAAAAGCCCATAAGTTGCACCAAAAGGAATTTTCAAATTCAAATTCTTAACTGCTACTATATTCCCAAAATTTTTCGAAAGATCTTTAGTAACTATAGCGTTATTTTCGGAAATTTCTTATACACTTCCATTTTAAAATAAGTACTTCTTGTTAATTTTCCTAATTTATTAAATATTACTAGTAGTAGAATATCCTCCCGATAATGTTTCAACAACGATAATAAGCAAAAAAAGTAACATTCAATTTATATCCAAGGTTTTTTTTTATATATCTTAAATTATAAACCACTTAAATTTTAAGGATTATATGGTAGATATTATGGATGAAATGATTGCATGTTGCGGAATTATATGTACTGATTGCCCAGCTTTACAAGCAACCTTAAAAAATGATAATAATGAAAGAGAAACGGTTGCTAAAGCATGGTCTAAATTATTTGGCACTGATTATAAAATCGAAGATATAAATTGTGAAGGTTGTAAATCTGTAAGTGGAAGGCTCTTTAGTTATTGTGGGTCATGCCAAATCCGAGAATGCTGTAAAGAAAGAGATCTTGAAAATTGTGCATATTGTTTGGATTATTCTTGTGATAAATTGGATCATTTTATTGAGAATGAGTTTCCAAGTTCAAGACAAATTCTTGAAGAAATAAGAGAAAAACTCTAATCCATAAACTATTATATTTATTTGAATTTTAGTCCGTTTTTTTCTCTGGAATTGTATTTTCGCAAGCCACACCAACTTGACATAATCCACATCCATAAATGTCAATACCATAATTTTTATTTATGTATGGTATCGTGCTTTTTACATGCTTGTAACATATTGTTTTATCATGACGATTTTCAAAAGTAATTGCTCCTGCAGGGCAATTATCGATACAATTCCCACATTCAGAACAATATTCATAAGGATCTGAAGGTCTCTTACTTGCATCAGATGGTAAGTTATAATTTACAACGATACTACCACATCTCATTGCTTTACCCTTTTCATTTATAAAACCATCAGACAATCCAAAAGATCCTAACCCTGCTGCGAATAACATGTGCCTGTGAGACCATGTTGAGGCCCACACTCCTTTCTCATGTTTTCTAAGAACCTCAAAAAGATACTTTTTTGTCATAGGCGCAAGGGCTCTAATTCCTTCTTTTTCTAATTCATTTACTAAATAATTCTGTAATTTTTGATTTGATTGTTCTCCAAAAAGTCTAGTATGAGCCCATCTTTCAGATGGCATTTCATCAGAAAATTCAAGATTTTCCTTTTTAGTTTTTTCACTGATTGGAAGGACAAAAGCAACAACAGATAAATTATCAAACGAGGGAGTTAAATTATTTCTTTCACAAAATTTTGTAAAAGCTTCCACTGGAGTTAAATGAAAACTCCCAATTATTTCTTTATATTCATTAAAAATCGGGTCATTTCCCGAAGCAAATCCAACAATCGTATCTGGTTTAAATATTAGAGACCCATCAACGAGGCTCATTCTATTACTTTCGTCATTTTTTAAAAAATTATTTATTTTAGCCAAAAACCAGTTTTTATCGATAGTCATAAAATGCTCTTTTGTATTATCTTTCTAAAAAATTCTGAACATCTTAAAAAATTTATGAATTTATTGAAAAATAAGTTACATGCGTACTATGGTAAATTTTAAATTAAAATAAAAATTCATGTTCTTATAAATAGAATGAGATCCTAATATTTGAAGAATCCTATTATTCAGACTTTTGGCTTAACAAAAGCTTTTAAAGATGTTATAGCAGTCAATAAATTAAATTTAAAGGTTTCAGGGGGGATTTACGGTCTCCTAGGACCCAATGGTGCAGGAAAAACCACCACTATAAAGATGTTAATTGGTTCATTGTTTCCAACTGAAGGGCGTATAGAGCTGTTTGGAGATGATATTAACGGGAAAAGTAAAATGGATATCCACAAACGTATTGGATACGTCCCTGAACATCCAACATATTTTATGTCTATGACAGCAGAAAGACTACTTACTTATATCGGTTCAATATTTCGTATGCCCATCCAAGAAACCAAGAAAAAAATTAATGATCTTCTTCGTCTTGTGGATTTAACTGATGCAAGAAGGCGTGTTATCGCAAAATTTTCTGCCGGAATGAAACAAAGAATAGGGATTGCTCAAGCGCTTATGAATGATCCTGAACTCCTTATTTTAGATGAAATTACTTCAAATCTAGATCCTATTGGTAGGAATCAAATTATTGAACTTCTTAAGGATCTCAAGAAGGAGGGTAAAACAATTTTTATTTCGACTCACATTTTACCCGAGATCCAAAAAATGAATGCCGATTCTATTGCTATCATCGATCATGGTCGTCTTATTATGGAAGGTCCTATTGATGAGTTGAATGAAGAATTGAAAACTAATGTAATTACCATTAGTCCAAATCATAAACTGTTTCGAGAAGCGCTTTCATCTGTCGTTTCAAATATCAGTGAGGAGGGAGATTCACTTATACTTAATACTGACAAACTTAACGAAGTATGGCAGATAGTTGCGAATATTTCCCTTCAAAATAAAATTACTGTTGAGGAATTTCGATCTTCTGGGTTAGATATCGAGCAAATCTTTATGAAAGCATTAGATTCTGGACAGGAGCAGGAGGGATAAGGAAATGATTGAAACCATTCAGAAGTTAAAGAAATTAAAAACACCTGTCTTAATCTTTACTACACTCATTATTATTGGTTTTTTCTTCCAATCTACTACTATCTCTAAAAACCAATCAGGAACTTTTCTTCAAAACTATTCTACTCCACTTCAAAATAGTATAACTTATGAAAGCGGAATTATTGTAATTGAGAATCAAACGATCATGGATGATATTATCATAAAATTTACAGCGAGTGTGAGTATGGTCAACTCTACACTTCAAGGTAGCATCTATATGTTCAATACGGGGAATCTGTTTCTACTGCAAGATTCTATTATTACACAAAATGTAATTATTTCCGATCTTTCAACTCTTCTTATAGATAATTCAACAATAGGAGGATCTATTGACTGCCGAGATTATACAACTATGGGATTATTTGACAGCTACACTCTTACCACTATAGTTTGGAAATTTGATTCAGCTAATATTATCATAAATGGTAGTACTCTTGGCGCACTCAATGAATTTGGGGTTGCGGGATCTATTCAAATTATTAATTCTCAAATTACATTAGTTGCACTGAATGGAATGCCCTCTTCACGTACTTATATTACAAATTCGGATATCCTCTCTTTAAATGATCTGGGGTTTCCTGCGAATGCTATAACAGGACCAGTTAGCTTTAACTTTAGCTTTCTTACATTTAATATTAGTTATTCTACCTCCGAACGGATTATTAATCTTACCTGGATAGGATGGGATAATCCTATTATAGATGGTTATCTTAACATTACATTTCAGATTTACTTAGACAACCAGTTTTATGCGGAAATTGATGGTTCTGGATTTTATGATCAATATTCTAGTAGTTATCAAATACAAATATCTGACCCTGGTGAACATAATATATCCGTTGTTTCCATTGACAGCATGGGTAATAGATATACCTCAACAATTATTATTGAACTAATCAACTATCCACCATTTCAGTGGATCCCTTTCTTTATAATTATAGCAACAATTATAGGATTGGTCGCAGGAATGATAATTTGGATAAGGAGGAAACAAAACCGAGGTTATTTTAGTTCAATAGTAACAATTTTTAAAACCGAATTAGCTGCAAGTAAGAAGAAACTTCTTATTCTTGCCCTCGCTAGTGTTGCTCCGGGGATAATACTCCTTTTTTCCTTCGGGGTCATAATTCGTTTGAGGGGGTCGATTTCAATTAATGGTATCAGAAGTTTGATTGGTATATTCTTTAGTCTTTACATCATGTATTTTGGGTTGATCTTCAGTATTACTGTAGGTGCTGGTTCTGTGGCTGGCGCAAAAAGAAATGGTTCATTATCCTGGTTTTTTAGCAAGCCAGTGAGACGGTGGGAATTTCTTTGGGGTAAAATTTTTGCCTTTATACTAATGATAGTCATTACAATGATATGTCTATCCCTTTCATTCATATTAGGATCAATCTTTTTCGTTGATCCGATTTACATTCCAGATATATTATCTATAGGAGGATATATCTTCCTTATGGGTATTATAGCCCTATTTCCATTGACAGCCATCGTTGTTTTTTCCTCAAGCGTGTTTAAAAAAGTTGGGATCGCATATTTAATTCCCATCATATTTTTTATGGTTCTTCCTACGTTGCTTAGCTTTCTACCAATTTTAGCGCGAAGTGAGTGGCCGCTTCTATTTTCCTTCACATATTATTTCGAACAACTAGGAAAAGTTTGGATTTCAAATACCGGGGGATTATTTGGATCAATTGGTAGTGTGGGGGAAGCGTTAGGAATATCCATAACTACTTTAACTCTTACTACCACTACGATTATCTTAATTATGGTTAGTTTAACTGTAATTTTCCTTGGACTTGCGACTTTAATCTTCCAAAAGCAAGATATTCCTTAAAACCAAATAGAATGAGGAATAACTTCTATTTTTTATTCAACAAAAAATACTTTATTGTTATTTATTTTATATTATTATCTTGGTAACTAAAGATTACATTAAGGGGCTCCTGTATGGGGTTGGCTCTCTCATTCTAATTGGCATTCAACCGATTATTATAAATTCAAGACCAGCTGAAATAGATATATATCTGTTTGCGATGATGACGGTTATATACGAGGCAATTATTTTTTTACCTTTAATGTTAATAGAAAGAAAAAGAATTAAATCGATGAAAAATACGAATACTGATATGCTCAATGAGATTTCATCTCTTTTAAATGGTTGGGAAAAAAAATAAAAAATTATTGATTTATCTTGGAATTAATTTTGCAATCTCACAAATTCTATTTTATCTAGCATATGAACTCACGACTACCATAAATGCATCTCTTGCACAGAAAACGACTATTATATTCGGTATTTTATTTGGGTATTTCATAAATCATGAAAAAATTTCTTATACTCAAATCATTTTTTCTGTATTATTGTTTTTTGGCCTTGCACTGGCAGTAACGCAAGGTTCTTTTAATTTACTCGAATTTGATTTGGGTGTTATTGTAATGATTATAACTACTATTTTATGGATGCTTGCTCATGCTATAACAAAACCAGCGTTAGATAGGAATGAAATAACGTCATTACAACTTACATTTATACGAAATTTTTTGAATGGAATTATTTTGTTATCACTATATTTCTTATTCTTTCCTTTAAAAAATATTAGTCTCATTTTTAATCCTATTAATCAAATTTATTTCATCCTTATGGGTTTTGCCTATGGGTTCGATATATTTTTTTGGTATAAAGCTATAAAATATACTGAAATTTCAACAACTTCAATTGTCACTTCTCCTGCACCTCTTTTAACAGTTCTACTTGCTGTTATAATATTAGGAGACATTTTTACAGTTTTTCATCTGATCGGTGCGTTAATAATTATCATTTCAATTATATTTATCGTAAAGAAAAATATAATAAAATAACGTTTTTCCTGTAAATCTAAAATTTATTAGTTACTAATTGTTTTTATTATTACATTGGAGAAAAAAGCTAAGAAAGGTCTAATATATGGTATTTTTGGTGTAATATTTGTTGGTTTACAACCTATTGTAGCAAATTCAAGACCAGCCGTATTAGATGCTTATATATCAGCAGCAATGACATGTCTAGTTGAAACTGTGATATTTCTTCCCTTGCTGCTAATAGAGTTAAAAAAATTAAATTCTAATAATCAAAAAAATTCTAATAATCAGAAAAACATAGATAATAAAATTCATGTGTTACAGGGTTGGAAGAATAATTTATGGTTATTAATTTTTATTGGAATAATATTTGGCATTAATCAAATTCTGTTTTTTGTTGGATATGAAATGGCGGGGGCGATAAATGGCTCTTTAACACAAAAGACGACTGTGTTCTTTTCTTTATTTTTAGGATTTTTAATCTTAAAGGAACGAATTACTAAAATGCAAATTATTTTTTCAGTTGTTTTGTTTTTAGGATTAGCAGTAGGTGTTACTCAATTCTTCTCTTTACTTGAAATAGATCTTACTATATTGATAGGTGTTGGAATACTTCTGTTAATTAGTTTCTTATGGATGGTTGGACATACATTAACCAAACCAATGTTCAGTAGAAATGAAATAACTCCGATCCAAATGGTGTTTCTTAGAAATCTTCTCTCGGGTTTGATTATTATATCAATATACTTTATTTTTTTTTCTGTAGATCTGAAATTGTTTGTTGACCCAGGTAATCTATTATTTTTCTTCGTCATGGGTGCAGTTTATGGTACTGGATTAATATGCTGGTATAAAACGCTTTCTTATTTGGATGTATCAAAAGCCGCCACAATTTTTGGAGTTACACCTATTACTGCTGCTATGTTTGCTACATTTTTTCTTGATGAAATATTTACATTTGCCCATTTAATCGGTATGATTATTGTAATCATATCTATCATTGTAATAGTTAATCAAAAGAAAAGTATTGAAGAAAAAAAATCAAATTAGGAATTAAGTGCTAGATTTTTGTTTCATTATTATAAATAGTGTTAATTGGTTTCGATGATAAAAGAGCTAATATCTTATTTTTATAGAAATCTCGGAATTATTGTTAGAATATATATTTTGATATATTTATTTAAATTTTACCAATTTAAGATTAAGAGATATTTTACTTAATTTAGAAAATAATTAAAAACATTTAAATATATATTAATATATAATAGCATATATTACGAAAAAATGATAGGATCTTAGTTAAATAATATTATTTTGTTATCATAATAATAAACGAAATAAATCTTATAAAGTAAAATGTCTGATAATAAAGAAAATAAAGTTGTTGTTGTCAAAAATCTTAAGAAGTTCTTCGGAGCTGTTAAAGCAGTAAACGGAATTTCATTTGAAATAAATAAAGGAGAAGTTTTTGGACTTCTTGGGCCGAATGGTGCCGGAAAAACTACGACAATTAAACTTCTTCTAGGACTTCTTGAGCCAAATGAAGGTGAAATGAAGGTATTTGGGCTAAATCCAGAACGAGACGAGGTTGAAATCAAACGCCGTATAGGGTATGTGTCCGAAGAACCTTTGATTTTTAAATCATTAACCCCTAAAGAGTTATTTAATTTCATCGCTTCAATTAGA
>SDBS01002812.1_pt1 | contig 17217 bp, 9 predicted proteins | sample 2277091 | NCBI WGS metagenome assembly SDBS01 (sample SAMN10404972, study PRJNA504765) | marine sediment metagenome | isolation source: marine sediment core GS10_PC15, 163 cmbsf | place: Arctic Ocean: Southern Knipovich Ridge | collected 2010 | reverse complement strand
AACGCTGCGGCTCCTCGTGGGTATGATTTGGTTTGTATCTTCTGTTCGAAGATATGCGCCTTCCTTATCAAGCGTGATTACCACGGCATCGAGCTTAAACTTTCGTACAAGCTCTTCCGCCGCCTTGGCTGCAGTTTCTTCATTTGTTATCTCAAAACCTACCGCCCCGGAAGTCTCTTTGCGGTTCGGGGTAATCACAGTGGCACCGAGGTATTTTGAATAATCACTTGTCAGGGAAGGGTCAACCAGGACCTTTGTGCCTGCTTGCCTGGCTAATTGTATCATTTGCTGACAAACCGAGTGACTAAGCAGACCCTTGTCATAATCCTGCAGGCAAACAATATCAGCCGATGCTAATCTATCTTTATAAGTCTCCAAAATCGCCTCATTCACTTCGTCAGTGAGCGGCTCTGTAGGTTCATAGTCCATTCTGATTAATTGCTGCCGATGAAGATGCTGTGCCAGACCGATGAGTCGTTGTTTGCTGATAGTAGGGTGGTCGCTTACTGTAAGCAGGCCGGTGATATCGGCCCCGATTTCAGTCAGCTTCTTTTTAAGGATTTCGCTGTTCTGGTCGTCTCCTATAACGCCTAAGCAATAAGGTCTCCCCCCCAAAGCGGCGATATCGGCCGCAACAGAGCCTGCTCCGCCGCAGCGATACTCTTTCTTGGTAACTTTCAGTACCGGAACAGGCGCCTCCGGACTGATTCTTATGGCATCGCCGAAGATATAGACATCGAGCATAAAATCGCCCACAACTAAAACTTTCGGCGAGCCGAGGTTCGTTACCGTTTTGAGCAGGTTTTCGTACATAAGGGCATAAGTTAATAATTAATTATTTTTGGTGAATTTTACCTGCTAACGTCTTTTCAATCAAGCCCCATAATTTGTCCTCTCCAGCTAAGAATTTTATCTCAATGCCTATGTATCCAAGCGGGATGTCTTTTTTAGCCGACGCCAATCGGGCAATTGTTGTCCAGTCTTTCTGCGTGGTTAGTATCAAATCCGCCTTGAGCCCTTCGGCTTGTTCATAAATATCAGCTAAACAGTTGTCTGTGTAGTGGTGGTGGTCATTATAGACTTTTGAGCCGACAAGCTCAGAGCCTGTCGTTGTAATTGTGTTCAAAAAGGCGTCCGGATTGCCAATACCGCAAAAGGCAAATACTTTTTTATCCTTTAGCTGTTCGAGACCAATTTCTTTATTGTCGGTTGATTTTACATCGGCGGGAGCATGTATCGACCGTGCAATTATCATATCCGGATTGATAGTTCCAAGCTTCTTTTCAATCAGGCTTAATTCGGCCTCTGTGATTTGATCGCACCTGGTAATAACAGCAGCATCAGCTCGCTTAAGTGAAGAGGTAGGCTCTCTGAGCAGACCGGCCGGAAGCATTTTTCCGTAGCCAAAAGGTACTGTTGCATCAATTGTTACAATATCAAGGTTTCTGCCTAATCGCCGATGTTGAAATCCATCGTCCATAACCAGCACTTTTGATCCAAACTTGCTAACCGCTTCGGCCGCACCCCCAACACGGTCCGAATTGACAATCACTTTAACCTCCGGACATCTCTCGGCAAAAATCGCAGGCTCATCTGAATAGTTTTGAGTTTTTAATTTTGAGTTTTTAGTTGCCTTGTAACCTCGTGTAAGGATAGCACACTGAGAATTTGAAATCTGAAATTTGGAATCTGAAATTATCTCTTTGCACAGCCAGATTACAAGCGGAGTCTTACCTGTTCCACCGGTGGTTATATTGCCGATGCTTATCACGGCTGCATCTGCGCGATGTACTTTCAGATATCCTTTGGAGTATAGATAATTTCGAAGCCGAACAGCAATCGAATAACCAGCCGCAGCAATCCCTAAAAGCAAACGCAATAGCGCCGCGCCAAGGCCTGCCTGTTGACCCGAAATCAATTTGCGATAGCTTTCCTGATTCATAGTTTATAGTTCGTAGTTTGTATGAACTATGAACTCGTAACTACGAACTGCCCGTCTTTTCAATAATGGCATCTGCCATTTGGCTTGTACCGACTGCGGTTGGGTCGTCACGGTGCGGCTTCATATCGTATGTTACGCTTTTACCTTCGGCTATTACCGCTGCAACGGCATTTTCGAGGTTGTCGGCCTCGGCTATTTTGCCCATATGTCTTAACATCAGCACGCCGCTGAGTATCAGGGCTGTCGGATTGACCTTGTTCTGGCCCTTGTATTTCGGCGCGCTGCCGTGAGTCGCCTCGAAGATAGCTCCTTTCTCGCCGATGTTTCCGCCTGGCGCTACTCCAAGGCCGCCAACCAGACCCGCGCACAAATCACTGATGATATCACCGTAAAGGTTCGGCAGCACAAGGACATCATAAAGCTCAGGCTTTTGAATCAACTGCATACACATATTATCAACAATGCGGTCCTCAAATTCGATATCCGGATATTTCTTTGCAACATCCCGGCTTACCTCAAGCCATAACCCGTCAGTGAACTTCATAATATTGGCTTTATGCACGCTTGTTACCTTTTTACGCCCCATCTTACGGGCGTAGTCAAATGCGAATTGAACAATACGCTCTGTACCTATGACCGATATGGGCTTTATAGTTATACCCGAATTTTCTCTTATCTTTTTCTCACTGCGTTTGTTTATCCAGTTTATCAGCTCATCTGTATCATCTTTCCCCCGTTGGAACTCGACGCCTGCGTAGCAGTCTTCGGTATTTTCGCGCACAACCACCAGATCAATATCAGTATATCTGCTGCGCACGCCTTCATAGCTTTTGCAGGGTCTAAGGCACGCATACAAATCCAGCGTCTGGCGAAGATGAACGTTTATACTCCTAAAGCCCGTCCCTACCGGCGTGGTAATTGGGGCCTTGAGGGCGACACCGGTTTTCTTTATCGCCTCGACGGTTTCATCAGGCAGCGGTGTACCTTCACGTTCCATTACATCAGTACCGGCCTCTTTAATGAGCCAGTTGATATCAGCGCCGGTAGCATCAATACATCTTCGTGTCGCCTCTGCAATTTCCGGCCCAATCCCATCGCCGGTAACTAAAGTTACATCAGTCATTTACAATGCTCCAAAATCCTAACGAAAACAACACCTTACCTGTTCATAAAGTATTTGTCAACAATACGCTTTCCAAATTTGTATTGACCGGACTTATATCCTGTAATAAGTATTTTAATGGGTGGCAGCCTCATGCGAGTCCCGAAAAGCTTGTTCCTGCGAAAGCGGGGATCGGGACGAGATTGGGGATGCTTCGGTCCGGTACTGCGTAAAGAGTTGTTGTATTAGAGGATTTTGCTATAATATTCCTTCATAAATTCTGTCAAAGGGAGATTAGAAATGAAATTATACCTTGTCCAACATGCAAAGGCGGCCTCAAAAGATGTTGATCCACAAAGACCACTGACCGAAGAAGGACGCCGGGATATACAAAAAGTCGCTGCATTTATCAAACCCCTGAATTTGTCCGTCGATTATTTGTGGCACAGCGGCAAAAAACGCGCACAGCAGACATCCGAGATTTTAGCAGATGTAGTCGAAGTCAATAAAGAAATGGCAGCTCACGATGGCCTTGCACCGAATGATGATGTTTCGAAATTAAAGGACGAAATAATCTCAGACCAAAATGATATTATGATTGTCGGACATCTCCCTTTTTTGAACAAGCTGGCGTCGCTGCTTTTCACCGGCTCCAAATCATCCAACACGGTGGCATTCAGAAATGGTGGTATCGTATGCCTGGATTACTCCGATGGTAATCAATGGCAGCTCGATTGGATGATAATACCGGAGCTTCTTGTCTAAAGCTCGTAGAGTGGGCAACTTGTTTGCACACGTGGAATCATTCAATGAAAGATTTTCGCCGTGCTGTGCTCGTCGCAGCAGGTAGAAATTGGAATTTAGAGTATATCTCTACTGTCAGTTAAAAGCAAGTCTTAAATAATCATTCGTAAATCGTCAATAGTCAATTGCCTTAGATGCGATCACCTGTAACTTGGACGTCATCTATGTTCCAGCCGGGATAGGTCACTGAATCATCTGTCGGGCCGATTCCCCAGCGGAAGTAGATCGTCGACTGCCCGGCCGTAACTGACGAGGGAACCGCATACTCTACGAATTGCCAGGACTCGTCCGAGACATGAGAATAGCCCACCGTCCAAAGATCCACCCAATTGCTCCCGTCATTCGATACTTGCACATCGGCATAGTCATAAGGAGATTCAACCCCAAGCCACCGCCGGAAACTCAACCTGATGTTCTCATATCCTTCACAATTAATGGCGCTGGTAATAGCATACCGTGCATCCGTCAGGTTATCGTCATAGTCACCATCGAGTTCATACCCGATGACATTCTCGCCCGTATAGCCGGAATTCGGATCACCATTCCATGAGCCCTGCCCCGTTGGAATACCCCAGGCCCATCCTTCGTCGAGCTGCCATTCGGGATCAGTATCCATGTTGGCGTAGTAGAGGGCATCCGGCGCCACTGTGACCGATACGCTTCGGCTGGCCTGCCGAATACCGTCTGTTACGAGGAAAGAGAAGGTATAGGTGTGAAAACTCTGTTCGTCGGCTGGTTTCCAGAAAACTGTAAGGGCATCAGAGTCATAATAGGCCCCTTCGGGTAAATTTCCAACAAAGAAGTCAAGGGGAGCATTCATTGGATTATAAGCGCTCAACGTTAACTCGAGCCTTTCTCCCGGCCTGATTTCGTCCGGCGCATCTATGGGGTTCAGTTCAGGGCCCTTCGAGGCCCATCCCGAGTTTTGGGGATCATGCCTTGCCATACCCCAGTCGATCATCTCGGGATCGTACGAGCCCGGCAGATCAATGACGTGGAATTGATAATCATCGCCGTTGACTATCATCTCAATATCACCGTCCTTGTCGAGGTCCTCAAGCACGGGGGAGCTGTAAAAGTCAGTAGACAGGCCCAACATTGGAAATCCCGGCGTAATTGAGCCATCCGACTCCCAGGCCATGATCGGTGCGCCGGTCGCACCCACCACCAGCTCCTTTTGTCCGTCACCATCAATATCGCCGATCAAAGGAGAACTGGACGACGCATCGCCCATTAACGTCTTGGGGAAACCGGCTTCGGACAGCTCCTCACCCTGATGGTCGAAGGCATGAACGAGATTGAATGCAAATCCGTCGGCCTCGACGTAGCTGTTGACATAGACTTCGCTGAAACCGTCATCGTCAATGTCGCCCACACTCAATGCACCATCTTCGCCCAACAAATCACCGACTTTCGTTTTCCAGACCGTGCTGCCGTCAATATGGACTGCCATTACGCTGTCCTCTGTGCAGAACACGAGTTCGAATTCCCCATCGGCGTCCAGGTCGGCAATGACCGTTCCCTTATTACTTCCCCCTCGCCATCTCTTGATCTGCTGACCATTGTGATCGAGAATGAAGGTATAGACACGGGTGATGCCCGGGCCGTATCCGCACAGGGCAATCTCCACGTCTCCGTCACCGTCAAAATCAGCAACGCTCATCGGGCCCTCGGAGGTATAACGCCGCTGCCACAGAAACGTCCCGTCGCCCTGGATGGCATATAGACCATCGCTTTCTCTGGATTCCTCATCAAGGGCGACAATAATTTCGCTGTCGCCGTCGCCGTCAAGGTCTGCAAGGATGGGGTTGCCGATAATGTAGGCGTACCAGTTACTGCCGACCTCTATAGGCCAATCGCCATCTACCACCTCGCCGGTCTCCACGTGCAAAGCAGTGGCCATGACACTGTAGTCGTCCACTACAACTATTTCGTAGTCGCCGTCACCGTCGATATCTCCCACCGCCAGGCCTGAGGCGGTCAGACCCCGAAGATTTGTCCCCATTGACATGGGCCAGTTGGGAAGAGTTGTTCCGTCTTCTTTCCAGATGGTTATTGCCCCTTCGGGCCGGTACGAATTGTCGTCCCACGATATCGATGCCTGGACGATTTCATTTCGACCGTCACCATCAACGTCGAGGCATAATGGACTGCCTAAGTACATTTCGTCCGGCAGTTCCCTTGGGTCATCGGGCATATCCGGCATCGGCCAGGGGGCCTGGCTGGATGCGAGTTCTAAGCCAAATGTCTTGCGGTCGGTGTGCGTGGATCCCTCCGTAGTAACGCTGAGGCGCAATTCGAATACCCCCGCGCCGGGATTAGCAAATGACAAATGTACAAAACCGTTGGGATCTGGAAGGGTACTGTTTTCATCGAGCAATTGCCAGTCTTCGTTTCCGTATTGTGAGTACTCCAGCCGATATGAATCCCCATGGACAAACAGCACCAGAGGGATGTCATTGCCGTCCGATGCGAATAACTGTTCCTGTCTTGGTGCAACTATCTCTCCGAGGGGATGCCTTTGGTCTGCTGCCAGCAGGGCCTCGTAGGCATTAACCCGCCCTGTGCCGATATAGCCCAGATTAGGATTGATATCACCATAGTAAACTGGGTCTGTAGTATTTTCTAAGATGGCTCTTACCTCCACATGTGTTAGTTCCGGCCGATGCGCCAGCACCAATGCCCCTACGGCTGCTACATAGGGAGATGAGAATGAAGTTCCCGCGGTGGCAATATATTCGCCGTCAAGATCGGTTGTGACAATGTCCGTACCGGGTGCGGTGATATCCACCCAGGTTCCGAAACTGCTGTGACCGGTCTTGATGTCTTCGCCATTCGTGGAAGCAACCGCCATGACATTGTAATACGCTGCCGGATAGTTCGGTTTGGTCGTGTCGTCGTTGCCGGCACTGGCTGACAGCAGAACGCCCTGAGCAAAGGCATTGTCTATCGCCGTTTTGACGACAGGATCCCCATCAGGGCCGAATTCGTCGGCGCCAAAACTCATGTTCAGGACGTGCGCGCCATTGGCCGCTGCATAATCCAGGGCCACAGCCACCTCGGCAGAGGTGATATCAAGACTCAACCGCAAGGCCATTATGCTGCAGTGCCAGTTGATGCCGGAAACCCCTTCACCGTTATTACCCATCGCGGCAATCACCCCGGAAACCTGTGTTCCGTGACCCAAAATGTCCAACCAGAAGTTGACTTCCGGAGTGACCTCATTGTTGTCGTCCTCGAAGTTCCACCCGTGAATGTCATCGATAAAACCGTTCTCATCGTCATCCACACCGTTATCGGGAATCTCGTTCTTGTTAATCCAGATATTGTCTTTCAGGTCGGGATGATTCACATCAACACCGGTATCCAGCACGGCGACCACGACATCGTGACTACCGGTTGAGATGTCCCATGCGTCGGACATTTGGATCAGTTGATGGGCATACTGATCGGGAAACTCCGGGTCATTGGGGTCGGCGCAGGAGTGATAGATGTAGTTGGGCTGGGCATATTCCACCTCGGGATCCATTTTGAGCTGGGCACAGGTACTCCGGACATTTTCGGCGGTTCTCAAAAGGTAAAAACGCGACAAATCGGCTTTTGTCAAACGCCGCGCGGGCGCCGTCGTTTCTCCTGCGGATGTGATACTGAACCGGCCCGGTTTCTGGCTTTGTATATTCTGATTTTCCAGCCGATGGTGGATGCCCTTGAACACCGGACCTTCGTCGTACAGTCCATATTCAGTTTTAAGGCGAAGGAGGATAATTTTGTCTCGGGTCACTGTTGCAAGGGAGGGCTCAGAGAAAAGCGAAATTCCATTTGATTGGCCGTCCTTAAGCTTAACAATGATTTCGCCCGGCACATACTTTTGTTTGATACGGGCCAAACGCTCCTGAACTCGACCAGTCCCGATGCTGTCAGTCGGGACTGTGGGTTCCTTTTCCGCCGAAGAGAGCTTTGCTCTCGATGTTCCGATAGCCATAATTTGCACAGCAGCCCCCACAACCAACAATCCTGCTGTCACGATCAGCCAGCTTCTGTTTGTGTTATTTGCGCTCATTTTATCTTCCTCTCTTCAAGTGCAACACTTTCGGGATGTTCTCTCTGCAACGGCAGGCACGTTTATGGTTTGGGGATACAATTTCTCCCCTCCTCAAATATCCGTCTACACGTACGAGAACGGTTACCATCATACTAATAACCGTAATTCTCAAAGTCAAGAAAAAAACAAAAAAAATGGCACGCGATTATCCGTTAGGTTGTAGTATGGATAGTTGATTGCTCAGTAGAGGCTGTGGCGTGGCCCTGTCGCCGGTCATTCGTATTTCTTGTCATCTATTCGTGAAGGACAGTGTAATCGCGTTCTAACTAACCGTCAGGACTAATCAGAATCGGCTAAACTGTTGCAAGCTGAAGCAGCCTGTCCTATATCCCCAGTACCTCGAGCTGGCCGAGCACCTGCTTATAGGCCGAGGCCATCAGGTAAACGCATAAGACCGTGACGAACAAAACGATCACAGTGATGATCGCTCTGATTGCGGGTTTATAGCGAGGATTCAACCACACAAGCGGAAGGGCCAGCGGCCCAAGACACAGCAAGGCAATTACCACGCTTCCGGTTGCAAAGTACCATTTTTTACCCCGAGGTCTCGAATTGGCACGGCTCAATCCGTCAAGAAACTCACCACAGTACCGGCACTTGACGGCCTCAACCTGAATCTGCTCGGCACAAAAGGGACATTTCTTCGTACAGCTCGCCTCTTCTGCAAAGAACTCGTTTTGCTCCTGTTTCGACTGTTCTGAGCAATTATGTGTGACTAATTCTGTTTCCATAGTTTTGTTTATCGGCTCTTAAGCAGGCTTTCTTTAGAAGCTATATACCTGAAAAGTTCGTTACTCCCATGGCTTTTACTGCCTTATATCTATAGAGACACAGTTACCGACAGCGTCAAAATACGAAAGGAGTACTAAAATGAAACCGCTCATAGTTACCATCGTAATTGCCATACTGGCTATCTCACTTACCGGTTGTACCTTTGTCAGGGAGTACCACCGCGGGCATGCGAGCCACGAAGTAATCGTCACCCAACCACGACATCTGCCCATTGTGTCGGGACGCCCGCCTCATCCCTATGCACGCCACCACATGGAAAGGCGTCCCAATCCCAGATTCAGGCGCATGCACCATTGAACCATTTGTGGAGTGGACTTTATGCCGTTATATTTAGCCGCAGGGTGGGGCAAGCCCCACCTTTTGTTCTAACAGCGTCTTCTGCCCTTGCGCTCGTTTGCACTTTTACCTTCTTAATTCTTAATCTAAATTCTAAGTTTTTACCACCACGAGATACAAGCGACAAAAGTTTCCCCGTTCCAATTAAGGCCCGTATCAGCTCAGATTTTACTTGCCATATAGCGGTATTTGTGAACAGTAGAGTTGATTTTGAGTATAATAAATAATAAAAGAATAAATGTATCAGGACGCAAAATCAGGAATATACCGATGAAGACGGAAATGGAATGTACCCACAGAAATTGGTTATTGCTTCTGATCCTTTTTTGCCTTGTTGCATCTGGCGTATTGGATGGATGGCTATTCACTGCTCGGGCCCAGACAGACAATTCCTTGAGCAGCTTGGTCATCGATGATTTCAATAGGGACAAAGGTCATAAACATAGCCTTATCTGGACCTCGATAGCTGACCAAACGAAAGATTCCGGTATAGTTGGAAGAAAACAGTTTGTGCAAAACAACGGCAGGTCTTGCTTGAATATAAAGGAGCTTGTGCCCTCGAAGAAAAACTTGATTCTTGTTGCCGCTAAAGCCGCACCGGATAATCCCCGTGACCTGAATATCGCAGGGCATGATGGTATTTACTTGAGGGCGAAAGGCACCGGCGGGCCATGCACCCTCGGCTTGTGGATAGAGAGCAAACAAGCCGGTTCGCAGCTTTATCAGGCACCTTTCGAGCTGAAAAGCCAATGGCAGGAATTCCGGTTGCCGTTTCGTATATTCCGGTTATTACCGAACAGCAGCTCCCTGGAAGGCCGGGAACTCTTCAGGATTGTCACTATGCCCGGACTACAGCGAAGGACCGTAGAGATTTTCCTGGACGAGATTGGATTTTACAAGGAGCGGAAAATGTATAAGAAACTCACTCCTAAGCAAGAGCGGATTATTATTCATAAGGGTACGGAACGTCCTTTTAGTGGTAAATATAATGACCATTATGAAAATGGAATCTATACCTGTGCCCGATGCGGAGCGGAGCTTTATGAATCGTCTTCGAAATTTAAGTCCGGCTGTGGCTGGCCAAGCTTTGATGAGCAGATCGAAGGTGCTGTTAAACGGCAACGCGACGCGGATGGCGTGCGGACAGAAATTATCTGCAATCAATGCGGGGGCCATCTCGGACATGTGTTTCTTGGGGAGAAATTGACGCCTAAGAACACACGCCATTGTGTTAACTCTGTCTCGATGGACTTTATACCGGCGAAAAAGCAGCAACAGGCCAAAGCTATATTCGCCTCCGGCTGTTTCTGGGGAACAGAGTATTATTTCAATAAGGTCCCCGGTGTAATTTCTACAACTGTCGGATATACGGGCGGCCATGTGGACAATCCTACTTATAAGCAGGTTTGTACCGACATGACAGGCCATGCTGAGGCCGTTGAGGTCGTGTACGAACCGGCGATAATCAGTTATGAGCAATTGGCCAAGCTGTTTTTTGAGACGCATGATTTTACACAACTCAATCGCCAGGGGCCGGATATTGGTACGCAATATCGCTCTGCGATTTTCTATTTGAACGACGAGCAGAAACGCTTAGCCACACAGCTAATCCGGACGCTTGATAATAAGGGTTACGATGTAAGTACTCAGCTAACGCAGGCTGATAAGTTCTGGCCGGCAGAGAAATATCACCAGGATTATTACGACAAAACCAAAAAGCTTCCCTATTGCCATGTATATAGAAAGATATTTTAACACCCTTAAGGGTGGTAAGTGCCGCGAGGAAATCACAAAAAACAATCGTAATACCCTTAAGGGTAATAAATTCACGCGAGTGGAATTGTAATTTATTGTAATACAATGATTTATCCACGCAATAACGTAAAATGTCAACTGTTGGCGCTATACTAATCCACGCCCCCGACCCCCGGCAGAAAAGCAAGTAGGCACACACCGAGGGTAAACTCAAAAGCAAGTGAGCTAAAATCGAGGGTAAACTCCAGCATTTTTGGCCTCTGAAATTGGGTTTGATTGGGTTTGTTTTTTTGGGCCTGAGGGTGGTTCATTTTCATAATCCTTTTGTGAAAAAGCGTTTACGTTCATTTTGGGTTTTTCGGGAATTGGGTTTGTTTATTCGGACTGTGAAATCGTCGTTTTTTCTGTAATCCTTTGTTATAATTGAGTTTACATTCATTTTGGCTTTTGAAGAAATTGGGTTTGATTGGGTTTGAATTGGGTTTGTTTTTTCGGACTTTCCGCTGCCATTTATTTTCATAATCCGTTGTATTATATAGATTTGCGTTCATTTGAGTGTCTTGGAGATTGGCTTTGTTTTGCATAATTGATAGTGAAACACACTCTCTATTTCTCCATTTCTCCGCTATTTTGGGCTGATATGACAAAAAAGCCCTGTTTTCCGGCTTTTTGTGTGATGATGGCCATTGGATAAACTCCTGATGTCAGATGTCAGATGTCAGATGTCAGATGTCAGATGTCAGATGTCAGATGTCAGTTTAATACTAACAACGAACTATGAAACGTCCATAGTTAGACGCATTATACCATATTTAGCCTTAAAAAGCAAGGAATTTAGAATTTAGAATTAGGGAATTGAGAATTGTGGTTGATTTTCTGTCTCTTGGGTGTTAGTTTTTATTTTTTGAGAGGAGGGGGAAAATTAAGAATTAAGAATTGAGAATTGAGAAGAAGGACGATGGACGAGGGAGGAAGGGGGATAGTCGTTAGTTATTAGCGATTAATTTTGAGATATTTTAAGGAAATGGCGTAATGGCGGGAAAATTGGTGGTGAAAAATAAACCGCAAGAAATAGGAGTAAATGATGGCCCAAAACGAACAACATACGAACGTCGGCTTTGAGACAGTTGGGCAGCAGACCGATACTATCGACGTCAAGATCAGCCATCGGATCATTCAACTCTTTTCAGAAGGCCTGTATTCAAGCTCAAATAAGGCCGTGGAAGAGCTTGTTTCAAATTCATTCGATGCTGGTGCTCAAAACGTCCATGTGATTCTCTCCCCAGACCTACGTGATGCAGATGCTACGATTGTCGTACTTGACGATGGGGAAGGCATGGATGTGGCGGGACTGAAACAGCACTGGATTATCGGGCGATGCACTAGACGAGAAGGCGCGCGTTCAAGCAGAAGGAAGCCGATTGGCAAATTCGGCATCGGCAAGCTCTCCACCTATGTTCTGGCTAATCGCCTGACACACATCTGCAAATCAAACGGAAAGTTCTATGCGGCCACGATGCACTACGACGTTATAGTGTCAAGAGACACCTCCGGGGAAGAAGGTGTATTCAATGATGAGAAATTGGAGATTCCCCTCCGTGAAGTCGATCAGGCTGATGCAGAAAAGGCTCTGCAACGGTGGATGGCAGGCTCTAAACCCGGATACAAAGCGCTGAAGCTATTCGGAAAAGGCTCAAGCAACTCTTGGACGGTGGCAATCATGTCAGGGCTCAAGCCAATGGGCAAGCAGATAAAAATAGGAACCCTCAAATGGATTCTGCGAACAGCAATGCCCCTTCGCAGTGATTTCAAGTTGTTCCTAGACGGTGAGCCTATTGAGTCACCAAGGATGGATGTTCTGCCAATAAAAAGGTGGGTTATCGGTAAGGATGTCGAGCAACTACCCAAGCCCTGCCCGGAAGGTCTTATGGCAAGGGAAGACCCAAATGTCCCCAAGGATTCTGTTCACAGGTATGGCTTGTACCACGAAAGATTTGGGCGAATAACAGGCTACATCGAAATATATGAAAGTGAGCTTGACAGGGGTAAGCCGAAGTTTGAGCAAAGCAGTGGGTTCTTTGTCTATGTGCGAGAACGAAGAGTGAACACCGATGATCCTGGATTCGGAATAGAACGGAATCTTCTGCGCCATGGCACCTTCTCGAAGTTCAGAATGATTGTGCATATTGAAAGTCTTGATGAAGCTCTCAGGTCTTCTCGTGAGTCTTTCCAGCAAGGAGATCTTTACATTGGTATCCAGAACTTCCTCCGCGCATCCTTCAACCTGGCCCGTAATCGTCTCGTCGAGCATGAAAAATCACAATCACCTGGTGCTTTAATTGCCGCGCGCATTTCGTCAGCGCCAGGCAGCATGACAAGAAGGCCTTTGCTTGCTCTCGCCAAAATGGCGATTGAAGGAAAGATCACACCACTTTACACACGTCTACCAAGCGGCTTAACCAAAAAGCAGAAGGCCACATTCCTAGAGAAACTACAAATTCGCGCTGAATCCGAAGATGGTTTGCTAAGATCGACGGAAATCGCTGAACTGGACTCTAAAGAAGGAATGGCGATTTACGACGTCGAAGAGGGCAAACTACTCATCAATGCCTCGCATCCTTTTGTCGCGGCTTTCCAAGAGTTCTTCTTGAATGCCAAGACCAGTTTGCCTCTTGAAATGCTCGCCATGTCAGAGATCCTGATGGAAGCCAATCTTTATCACATAGAATTAGAGGAACCGCAGATCCGGGAAATCTTGGAAAGGCGGGATGAACTGCTAAGACAATTCGTCAGGTCATCGGCCCGCCGAACGGCAGGGATGATCGCTCTGGCGTTGACTGAAGCGCGCGACGATGAGCACAAACTCGAAGTGGAAATGCGCGCGGCGTTTGAGGCCATGGGCTTCGCCAATGTGATCCGCGGTAGCGGAAAAGGGAAACCCGATGGAACGGCCGAGGCGCACCTCGCCGCCGCAGAAGATGGAACCGTTCAGCGCTACAAAGTCGGGCTCGAGGCCAAAAGTGGCAAATATGTCAGTGCTAAGGACTTAGGGATTTCTGGACTTGCCCGGCATATGAAAGACTACGAGTGTGATCATCACATCGTAATTGGCAATGAATTCGCTACTTCAAGGGGTGAACTGTGTGCATCCGTACGTGAAATCAGGGCTCACAAAAAGGCTACGGGAAAGACGATAACCCTAATGTACATAGATGACCTTGCTCGACTCGTGCGAATAGCATCCTCGAAGCGGATTGGAGGACTTAGCCGAATCCGCAAGTTGTTCAAGTCTTGCATCACACCGCAAAAGAGTAAAACTTGGGTTGACAAACTGGCAGTGGAAACACCTGAGACTTGGCCCTATCGTGAAATCCTTGACGCAATCTGGCATCTTGCAAATGAATGTCAAGATGAAGCAGTGGAATATTCGGCTGTAACCACAGAGCTGAGGCATTGTGATCCCCCCGTGCGGATCTCCAAGAATGATCTTAAGGATTGCTGCAAAGCGATGCAATTTATGGCTCGCGGCGTTGTCTCCGCACGGGACAACACAGTTGAGATTGACCGCCGTCCCGATCTAATTCTTGATGATATCCGAGCGGCAGTTGGCGAATACCCTAAAGAAGAACGAAAGACAATTAAGATATGACGACAGCACTTCAAATGTCTCGTATACGACCGATTCATCCATTCCCGGCAAGGATGGCCCCATCCATCGTATGGGAAAGCCTACCCGATAACGGCAAACGATTACGTGTGTTAGATCCTATGGCGGGTTCCGGCACAACACTCGTGAGCGCAAGAGTCAAAGGTCATCAGGCAATCGGATTTGACACGGATCCATTGGCTCTACTGATTGCTCGGGCTTGGTGTTCTGACATTGACCCGGATCGACTTAAGCATCGCAGTAACCTTGTTCTTGAGAGAGCCCAGAGGCTTAGTGAATGTCTTACGGCGGAACAAGCGTATCCCATCCACGCCGACGAGGAAACGCGGTCTTTCTTGAGCTTCTGGTTCGATGACAGGAACCGTATCCAGTTGACATCGCTATCCAGATGCGTTTCACGTGTACATAATCCCAGAGAAAAGACACTGCTTTGGTGCGCATTTTCACGACTCATCATCACGAAAAAAATAGGCGCGTCTCTGGCGATGGATATTTCACACAGCCGGCCACATAGAAAATATGAGGAAGCTCCTATTCGTCCGTTTGACAAATTCCAGCATGCTGTGGACTATATTATCGAAAAATCTCCATTTGCATATAATCCAACAAAAGCTCCTGCGGTAATCCTTCGACATGGTGATGCAAGGTCTTTACCTTGTGAGAGTGGTTGCGTGGATAGAGTAATCACGTCGCCACCTTATCTTAATGCCATTGACTATATTCGAGGGCATAAATTCTCTCTGGTATGGATGGGGCACTCCATTGAATCGCTCCGATCAATCCGCACAGGTAATATTGGCTCGGAATGTTCTGGCAACTCGTCAGAAAAAGATAACACTATAGAAGTTCTTAAACGAATGGTGGGAAACAAGAAGCTCAACCGGCGACATTACGGCATGATAGTGCGATACATAGGTGATATGAACAGAGTTCTATCGGAGTGTAAACGTGTTTTGAAAAAAGATGGACAAGCAGTCTTTGTAATTGGTGATTCTACGATTCATGGAGTATTTGTCAAAAATTCAGAGGGACTAATACATATAGCGCAGATAAACGGATTGCGATTTTTGTCAAGAACCACTCGCCCGTTGCCAGAGAATCGAAGGTATCTCCCACCGCCCAATGCATGCACGTCGGGCATTAAGATGCAGAGCCGTATGAGGAAGGAAGTCATTCTGAGATTCGCGGTAGAACCAGAATGTAGAAATGGAAAGATTGGAATAGTCAAACATGCAGCTGTTCCTGGGCGATAGGATAGTTAATAGAGAATTGGAAAGAAAGTAAAAAGGGAAAATAGATTTGCACAGCCTCCACGTCGTCTGGCCGTTAGAATAGGCCCTTTTAAATGATTAATGATAAATGATTATTGATTATTTGGGGGGATGAAGATTGCCGCAGTCGCTTTAGTTTTGAGTGTTTAGAAGTTCTCGTTTTTTCGATGCTCGATGCTGGATGCTCGAAAAAGACAGCTTCCAGAATTGGGGAGATTTAGATATGTTGTGTTGTGTTTTTTTACGTGGACACATGTAATATTGTGTGCCAGATTTCTCCACTCACTTCGCTCGGTCGAAATGACAAGAAAGAAGATTGCCGCTTTCGCGGGAATGACATGAGAGTATATCTGTCGAAAAAGGCTGTAAAAGCAGGTTGGAAATAAATTTTCAATTTTTTTTATTTTTTTTTGATTATTCTGTTGACGGTGTTCGTATATAGGTTAGAATAGCGATATTGATGGTCAAGCAGGGATTACGCATCTATGCTTGGCCGTTAGTATCTTATGAGGGTGGTAAGTAAAGTTCTTTGACAAGTTAACAGTTAAGCCAAAAAGCAGCGAAAGTGCAGCTGCCGGGCGTGAATACGCTCTGCCCGGACAGCTTATTAAACGCCCCGTGTAAGCGGGGCACTATGTGTACATTCAGCACTTTCGGTGCGTATGCTAGAAAAGTGTTGAGCCTTTTTCGACGATTACCGTCTTCGGACGGTTTCGACGATACAAATTGAAGGGTTTGATCCTGGCTCAGAACGAACGCTGGCGGCGTGGCTAAGACATGCAAGTCGAACGGACTGCTCAATTTATTGGTCAGTTAGTGGCGAAAGGGTTAGTAACGGATAGGTAACGTACCCTGTGCTTTGGGATAGCGTCAGTTACTTCGGTAACTTTCCGAAAGGGGCGGTAATACCAGATAATATCATTCGTTGATAGGCGAATGATCAAAGATTTATCGGCATAGGAGCGGCCTGCCTCCTATCAGCTTGTTGGTGAGGTAACGGCTCACCAAGGCAGCGACGGGTAGCGGGACTGAGAGGTTGACCCGCAACATCGGGACTGAGACACTGCCCGGACCTCCATGGAGGGCTGCAGTAACGAATCTTGTGCAATGGGCGAAAGCCTGACACAGCGACGCCGCGTGTGGGAGGAAGTCTTTCGGGATGTAAACCACTGTCAGGGGTAAGAAAGTGCGCTTCGGCGCATTGATCGCACCCAAAGGAAGTCACGGCTAACTTCGTGCCAGCAGCCGCGGTAAGACGAAGGTGGCAAGCGTTGTTCGGTATTACTGGGCTTAAAGCGTGTGTAGGCGGAAGAGTAAGCGTTACGTGAAATCCCCCGGCTTAACCGGGGAACTGCGCAACGAACTGCTTTTCTTGAGGCAAGTAGGGGCGCATGGAACTCTTGGTGGAGCGGTGGAATGCGTAGATATCAAGAGGAACGCCAGTGG